>Ga0078894_10003677_pt1 | contig 11646 bp, 10 predicted proteins | sample LauGreSu1BDMLBSD_2_FD_67506 | JGI IMG/M metagenome (GOLD analysis project Ga0078894, IMG submission 67506) | Freshwater lake microbial communities from Lake Michigan, USA - Su13.BD.MLB.SD (version 4) (version 4) | ecosystem: Environmental > Aquatic > Freshwater > Lake | place: Lake Michigan... | reverse complement strand
GGTCCTTGACAAAGTGGCTGGTATATTCCGATGCGGGTTTTCCGGCGTCATGGCACACCTTACTGTAAGGTGTGCCATGACGCCGGAAAACCCGCATCGGAATATACCAGCCACTTTGTCAAGGACCAGCCGGGACCCGATGGAAAAGTCGTGTGTCCAACGCTCCTGAATCAAGCCTGCCGAATCTGCCACAAGACCGGACATACGTCGTCCTACTGCTCTCAATACAAGTCGCGCCGCGACTACCGTGAAGAGCCAAGACGCGAACAAGACTACCGCCGTGAAGAACGTTACATCCCCCGTGAAGAACCCAGACGCGAACAAGACTACCGCCGCGAAGAACGCTACATCCCCCGTGAAGAACCCAGACGCGATTCATACAACCGTCTTCGCGAAGACACCGAGCGACGTGAGCAAGAGATTCGTGATCGTGACAACGCCTACTACCGTGAGCAAGACCGTCAGTCCAAACCATGGCTTCAAGCTGCGTTGAAAAGGCAAGAACCAGAAGAACAACCACGCAGTCGTCAGCCATACGCTCATCCTCACGGACCTCGCACGCGTCTGAATCTTGAAGCAACCGCGCTTTGTGCGTCAAAACACGCGGAACCACAAGCCGACCCACTTTCATCGTTCGATGTACGCAAGGTTCACCTCAACCTCGCATCAAACTGGGCTGATGAAGACGCGCAAGAGCCCTTTGTCTGTGACCCAGAGCAGATGTTCAACGAATTCGCACGATCGTTCTCAAAAGAAGAACAGATCACTTTGAGACCCGAATCAGATCTTCGACGAATTCGCGAAAAGGCACTCGAGCAGATGTTGCTCGCGCAAAGGTTGGCAGAACAAGAATTCAAGTTCATCGAAATGTGCGACAACCAGAATGAGATGCCGTTCAATTGCGGACAGTAAATGCTTCAAAGCCCACACGCCGCGCTACATAAGGTAATAAGATAAGATAATTTGTGTGTATGAAACTAACACTTTTTTATTCCATTCCGCTACGCTACCGCTCGCGATTCCATTCCGCTACGCTACCGCTCGCGATTCCATTCCGCTACGCTACCGCTCGCGATTCCATTCCGCTACGCTACCGCTCGCGATTCCATTCCGCATTCCATTTCATTTCATTAAATTGAAATGTTTTTATCCTATGATGGCATATCTCAGCGTGAATGGAACATCCGTCGTCTCAAACACAGTATCTAAAACATTCTATCATCGAATTTCTAGAAAGAGAACAAATGGCAAGACAAATCGAAGCAGCAGAGGCCGCCGCCCGAGTCATACAGCAAGAACACATATATAGTTATGCTGACGGAACCGTCTATATGGGGCACATGCGCGTGAATGACCCAGAGAATGTGAAGGACGGCGGACTCAGTCATCTGCGTCATGGTCGCGGGACTCTTCGCACGCCCGCATTTGTCTATGGTATGCCCCTGAAAAACTACACAAGCGAAGAAGCCGCCGAAAATGCCCATCTCGCCAAATGGCACGAATACGCAGGAACTTGGGAAGACGACAAGCTTCACGGTTTTGGACTTCATCTTCAAAAATCAGGTAATGGTGGCGAGATCGTAATCTTTGAAGGAATATGGGAGCATGGAAAACCAACGAAACGTGCCGCCGGTGCCGCCGCCGCAACCAGTAGCGATGAGGAATAATCAGAGTGAGCAAATGGCAAAAAATTGAAATGTTTTTTTTGATTTGTATAGATTCACAGAGTCAATACAGAAACAACGACGACCGCCACGAACACGAGACGACGATGACGATGATTCCTCCTGCCAAATACCACCGCTTGGATATGGCGAATCTCCCACCCTACCGTTTGGAAAAAATGTCCGAAAGCGAATTGAAGGCAGCAATCCCGTTTTATAGCGTGTTTTCCCCAATAGGTTACAGGAATATCTGGAATGATGAAAAAGAAGCAAAACGCGCCGAAGACGAACAAAAAGCCGATCTTGCGCGAACCGTAACGCGCCGAACCCAGACCAAATCAACGAAAATGCGACGCCCTTTCTGTAAGTTTTGTCAGCAACGCGGCCTTCCCCTCAAAGAATGTAAGACACATTATACGAAAAGCGGGCCGGAATTTGGTTCAAAAATCACCTGCCCCGTCCTGCTTCAACAACAGTGCTCCCGTTGCGGTGAAATTGGACACACGCCGAAGTACTGCAAAAGCGAAGTGTGGTTGAATACCGACCCGCGCGAAATGTCATCGTACCGAAGCCCACTCAGTATCATGTGGTTTCCGCATTCGTTCGTCACCGATTCCTATATATCAAAATGGCAGAAGCCGATTCCTCCCGCTCTTCAGAAAAGACACGAAGAATACGAAGAAAAATACGTGAAGACATCACGCATCTGGATTGAAATGGCGGGCGACCACAAGCATTACACCAACGATTTCCGGCTCGTGATGCTTATCGAGGACGAAGACAGCTGGTTCGAGAAAAAACCAAGAACTGAATACGAAGAGATGGTTCAGGACCATTGGGAACTGATGCGAAAGGTCATATGGGATGATACGCCAATCCGTGACGCATCATTCTACATCGTTCGTTCGATGCCGCCAACCTACGAAGAGGCGTTTGGGGCTGTAAAATTCTTACAGTCGGTAGAAGCGGCAAGCGCGGCAGCGGATACGGAAGAAGAAAGAGAGAGCGCCGATTTGTGTGAACAGGCGATGCGGAAAATCATAGGCAAATATATCGAGCATCAACGCTTGTAAATGTAAGTATATCGAGCATCAACGCTTGTAAATGTAAGTAGTAGAGTATGTGTGTGTGTGTTGTGTGAAACTAACACTTTTTATTTTCTTATTGAGAGAACTAATAAAAAAGTGTTAGATTATTATACACACACACACAACATATTTTTAATTACTGAACGTATTTACTTACTGAACATACTGCCTGGCCCAGATATTTCTGCGATGAACAAACCACGTTGTCGTGGTCTCACTCACGTTGCCTTTCTCATCCAAGTGAAAGACGGGAACCGGGCTTCGATGAAACTCCGCAAACAGCTCGGGATGCGTCCATTCATTTTTGTCCTGCCAAACGGGATAGAATCGAATTCCGCCGGGATACAGTCCATCCGGGTTCGAGTTCGATGTGTAACTTGCGAAGCGAACAAAGTTGCCAACTTCGTCGTCGTTGTTCATCGCTTTCATTTTTTCAATTTTTCTCCGGCTTACTGTGCGATGAGAGGCCCACTCTTGATGACGCTCGCTTTGCTCGTGTTTTTTCCAGTTCTTCACTTTTCCTCTGTATCCGCACACACATTCCCAGTTCGTATTGCCATCGTCTTCATCACTCCATATTCCGACCGCATGTCGCGTGATGAAAGGGAAAACCGACGGTTCTGGTGTGCGGAGTGAGATTTCTCTTTTGCTGACAAAATATTCCGTCGCTTCACGCAGGAGACGAAACCGGTTTTCGTACGACAACGCCATCCATTCTTCCGCGCGAATTCGGTTGTGTTCGGGGTCGGGGTGGTGGGATCTAACACGTTCCCACGCACGCATTTCTGTAAGGTTGCCACCCATGACTTCCGGCACTTGAGGCGCAAATAACCCAGCAGCGGCGGATGCGTTGTAGGAAGGAGGAGGGCCGCCAACAACCGGTATCTGCTGTTGAGGGGGAGCTTGTTGGGGTTGGACCGGAACTTCACGATGGAGTGCGGCCAGGGCATTCATCGCCTCGAGATATTCGCCTTCGGTCATTTTGTCTTGGTTGTCGTCAATCACACGCATAAGGGTTGCCAATTTGGGATTTACGGCCATTATTTCTGTGTGTTCGTTCGTTTGTTGCTTGAGTCGCTGTATTCGGCATATTGTAAAAAAAACATTTCAATTTTTTTTAGAATATTGAAATGTTTTTATTTGTTATCATACTATATATGCCAGCTTTTAATTTTGATAATAGTTCTCAACAAAATAAATTTAACGGTAATTTCAAACACAACGGACAACTATATGATTATGTTCTATATTTACAACCATATAATCAAAATGAAAAACTAGAAATACAAAACTATTTTGGAACCCGAAAAATAATCGATAAAACAAATAATAAATCTAAAGTTTGTTTAGGCTTACATAAAGGACGTGTACAACAAATGTTAGACAAGTCTGATGTAAGTGCGTTTATAATTGTTAACAAATTAGGTCATGACGAAAAGGCATCAGGAACATTACAGATATATGATTGGTGTTCTATAATACATACAAATGATGTTGCGACATCACAAGTTTGGATAAACGATTTATGTAGAGTAGAAAGTCCGTCAAAAAAACCAAAAACAGATTCAGTAATAAGTGCGTTAATATATTTTATGGAGCAAATAACAGTTCAAAATTTACAAAAAACAGATATATATTTATTTGTAGAAGATAATACTTCCAAAGATATCTTAATGAGTTTATATGATACAAAATATGGTTTCACGGAAAACTCTGAGTCACATAACATATGCCCCAATCATAGTGGAAATTCAATAGTAATGAAAAAGAGCGGATTACTTTCAAATAAAGCCGACATTGATTTCGATTTTTTACAGCAGGCTCCTGGTTCTGGTTCTGGTGCTGGTGCTGGTGCTGGTGCTGGTGCTGGTGCTGGTGCTGGTGCTGGTGCTGTTGGTTTTCCGGGTGGAAGTTCTAAACGCAAAAATGATAAAAAAAGAAGGTTAAAAAAACAAGATAAAAAAACAAGAAAAACGAAGAAAACAAGAAAAACGAAGAAAATTAAAAATACTTGAATTAAGAAAATTGTAAATTTTTAAATTGATCTGTAGAACGAAGATTCAAACTATTTACTGTGGCAAAAACCGGTCGCGCCGGAGAAATTAATTGTCCGGTCATCACCTGCGGCACCTGTGAATAACGATTGACACGCATAAAATGGCGGACGTCGCGGAGAAGCGAGCTCCACGAATAGGTGCGGATAGTGGCTTGATTGGCGCGAAGAATCGAGAAAACAGCGTAGGTGAGCGCACCGGCGAAGGCGTTGTTGATATACGCATCGGCAGAGGTTTGTTCGTCACGCGACCCGCTAATCATGAAGACTTCGCCTGCGGTCTCATTATATTTCCCGTTAGCGAATGCTTTTTGCTGGGTGCGCCAAATAGCGGCCATGCGTCCTGAAGGGGGTCGAAGAAGAATACTGAAATCCTCGTATTTATAACGAACATCGCATCCGGTGCCATTATGACAGCAGTCGAGGATGAGATAAAGCCGCGCTCCGCGGGGTACCTTATTCACGAGAAGTGCCCGGATTTCATCGTCGGTGATGATGCCACCTCCGGCGGATGCGGGGGCGTTATAATCGAGCGGACAAAGACACGAGTCGAGTCCGGTGACTTCATCGCCATTTGTATCACGCACAAGCGACCCGTGGCCAGAGAAATGGAATACGGCTTCATCGCCAGCGACCATTCCATCGACGAGGGCGGCGATACCCGCGAGGATATTTTGGCGGGTGGGGGGTAACACGGATGCAGTTCCGGCACCAGCGGCACCGCGATTGCCGTCGGTAAGGACATTCACGGAGGATGCTGGATATGCTAAAACGGTGCGTAAATATTGAGATACATTTACGACGTCGTTGTAACAGCCGTTTAAGGTGGCGTCGGGGTTGTTGTTGTAGTTGATACCAACAAGGAGGGCGGTGCGGCGAGGAGGGCGGGAAGCAGCAGATGTAGAAGCAGACATTATATATTATGACTGGATATAATATATAATAAACCGTTATATTTCATATAAAGAAGATGACATATACATAATACATACGATGTCAAAACTTGCGTTTATCACCGGAATCACCGGACAAGATGGTTCCTATCTCAGCGAATTATTACTCACCAAAGGGTACAAAGTATTTGGTATTGTCCGCAGGACGTCGTTGTTATTTTCGAATACCAGAATTGAACATATTCGCGATAAACTCAACCTCCGTTATGGCGACATGACCGATACAACTGGATTAACGAATTTTATACACAATATTATACAAACACACCCCGAGTTTGAAGTATTCGAGATTTATAATTTGGCTGCGCAATCTCATGTTGCGATTTCATTTGAAATCCCTGAATATACGAATGACGTCGATGGCGCTGGTGTGCTACGCATCCTCGAGGTGATACGAACTATGCCTCCATGTATCAAAAACAAAATCCGATTTTATCAAGCGGGAACAAGCGAGATGTTTGGAGCGGTGAAAGAAACTCCCCAAAACGAAAACACACCCTTTAATCCAGTTTCACCCTACGCCGCCGCGAAAGTGTATGCTCATTATATTACGAAGATCTATCGCGAAGGATATGGATTATACGCAGTAAATGGCATATTATTCAATCATGAAAGCAGTCGTCGAGTGGAGAATTTTGTGACGATGAAAATTATAAGCGGAATCAAGAATATCCTAAATGGAACGCAGGAGTGTATTGAATTGGGGAATATTGATAGTCAGAGAGATTGGGGTCATGCGAAGGATTATGTGGTTGGAATGTGGTTGATGCTTCAGCAGCCACACCAAGAGCAGCGGCTTCCCGAAGATTTTGTCCTCGCATCAGGAAAAACGCAGACCATCCGAACATTCGTTGAGAAAGCATTCGAATTCAAAGGTATTACGATCGAATGGATCGGCGAAGGCATGAATGAAGTCGGCAAAGATGCGGCCACAGGCATCACGCGAGTAAAAATTAGCCCTAAATATTTTCGTCCATGCGAGGTAGAATTTTTATTAGGTGATGCGACAAAAGCGCGAGAAAAGTTAAAATGGACGTTTCAATATGATACGCTGGAGAAACTGATAGAGGAGATGTTTAGTCAGCATCCGTAACAAACAACCGATTCATCGCGCACACTTCCGGTTTCTCCGAGCTTCGCAACGCGGTGAATATATGGCGCAGAATCGCGTCGTGACGCACTCGTATCGTATAATCTTGCTGAATCGCACCGCGTCCGATACGCCCCATCGACTGAATCGCCTTCTCTTGCGACATTCCCTCCAAGTCTTTTCCGATATATCCATGACAGAACTGATAATTCGTGCCATAGATATAGTCTGTTGCTGTTATGATGAGATACAACTTCTGATGCTTCGCGAGCGTCTTCATAATATCGGTGTATTTTTGATCAGTTGCGTTCGTGATTGCGCCGATGCCCATGAGAAGGAGGAGTTTCCAGTGGTTGGCGACGTTCAAAAGCATAATCTGCTCGACCACTTCATCTTCCACAAACGACGTGAATTCATTCGTGATTGCGGTGCGTTTTGTCCAACGTTTCAGATGCTCTAACCGGTTCGGCACAAAGAGTTCATGAAGCGCGGTATATTTAACGGACTTCTTCAATTCTTCCACTTTGATATGAAGTCGTTCCGTTTCGGGATTGACGCGAGTATCTGATGTGAATTTCCTTGTTTTCTTCTCGTCGGCACCACCTCCACCGCCACCGCTAGTTTCGGCCGCAGATTCGCCTTCTAAATCCTTAATCAGCTTTTCGGTCTTTGCGAGTTCTTCAATAACGCGTGTATTGAAATCGATCGTTTCCATGATATCACTCATAACAACGGACGGTATTTTTGCGATTTGAAGCATAAACGCAGCCACCTTATCGACATTTTCGGTAAGATAAATCGTGGGTCCGTCGGTGAGTGTATGCGCATCACTCGTGGACAGATTGACAACGGATTCGAATTTTGGACGACGAACACCAATCAACGTTTCATAGACTCGTGTCCAATATTTCGGGCGGATATTTTCAAGAAGAAGAAGGTAATATTCCTTAATACTTGTCATCGTGATTTCGCCAATATCGGCAAACATATTTTCTGGAAGGTATCGCTGAGAAGTTAGAATAAGGCCGCGGTTATCGTGTGTATCTGGGTCGTCGTCCTCCTTCTTTTTGTTATTGGGTTCGCTGTCTCCGTCGCTGTCGCTGTCGCTGTCGCTGTCGCTATCGCTGTCGCCGTCGCTGTCGCTGTCGCCGTCATTCACCGACTTTGTAACCAACGCAATAAACCGCAAAATTTCACGCAGATCGAAATACCGCATGAGAGTCTTGTATGTCTTGCAGTGTTCCACGCATTCCAATACTCGGTCATAATCTTCACCAAACATATAATGCGGAAGTTCGATAAATCCACCCTGATTTACGATTGGGATCGACTTTTTGAAGTCATGACTAATAACACTATATACTTCCGCACCCTTGTCGTGAAATTTGACCTTGAAGTCATGAATCACATCAACGATTTCATCTTCGCGCGGCATCGTAGCAGATGACAGAACCACATTCGGAATCAAATTCGCACTCCAATTGCGATGAATGATCGGATGAAGGTCGTGTTCGGGGTAGTCCATCGATATGGTCGGTTCATCCCAGTACATCAATAGCTGGTCAAGCGGATGAAACGCCATCATATACCGCATTGCAAGCAGGTAAGACCGAATATCGCAAATCATGATTTCGACATTATCACCGATGCTATTATCCACTTTGCGAATACGTCCGCTGCGTTTGTCGCGAATGGCCTCCTTCGCCGCGAAATAATGAAGACGGATATCGTCGATGTTGCTACACCCGAACGCAAATGCGATACGTTTCTTCATGGAAATCGCGGCCTTCGCGAGCGCCAACCCGACGTGTCGAGCCGCACATACGAAGATAATCTTGTATTTTTCCGACAATCCGAGCGGTGAAAGTGTCTTCCCGGTGCCTGTTGGTGCGATATAAAGGACTAACTTTGCTTCGGGTCGTTTCGCAACCGTGAAAAGTTGTTTTTGATGGTCGTATAATTGGAAATCGGCGTATTTGAATACGGCATCATTCTGTTCGATGAACCGATAAGCATTACGAAGAAATCCGATGAGCTGAACTTGGTCTTTGAATAATTCGATAACGTAGTTCGCAAAATCGATAATATGTGAATTCACGCCGATAACCGACTTCTGAAGCATGAGTTTCAGCGTATAATAATGCTTCATCCATTCGTTTGGACCCGTGGCGACGCCACCGACTCCGCCTCCACCGCCGGTCGTTGTATTTTTTGTTTCAACGATGGCTTCTATTGTATTCATGATATGATGGTCGAATGTATCGCCAGAACCACCAAATGTCGTATTCATATTTTGGATTCTCATCAAATCCACCTTTTTCATCGTATTCTTTGATTTGGCGCGGATTTCAAAGTTAGCCGTCGCCGTCGCCACCGCCGCCGCACCCTCGACCTCGACCAGTGTATTCAGCTGGCTCATCACACGCTCGACACGTTTTTTGAAATATTCATGAAATAAATGGTCTTCGATCTCCGGCGTAAGCGTGATTTTCAGTCGTGAAATGAGCGACATATGAAGATTGAATACATGATTCACATCGTGAAACCCGTCAATAATAAGTTTCAAGATACGCATTTCATCTTCTGGCTCCATAATTTCGATTCCATTCCATTCTTCGCCGGTAAGCTTGACTTGACAGAGTGTCGTATCGGTTGCGGAAGTAGTCGTCATAGTATTCGTTTAGATTCGGCAAGTGTTTCACGTATATTTAACGTCAATACATTAACATTATGTATTAACATTTATATCAATTTTAGCGATATAAGTATTACAACCGAAATCGCGTGTGTAAATTGAATTAAATATAACGGTGTATTGTATATCAGCGCCGTCGGTCGTGATTCGTATTACGGTAAATGCCGATTCCTCTTATTATAAGCTTTGACGGAAATATCGGATCAGGAAAATCAACTACATGCGAAGAATACGAAGAATATTTGAAAAATGGAATTAATAACTCTAGCAGCGATGACGCGCCAATATTTCCGAATATAACATCGTTTCACGATGAAGTGTGTTTTTTAGACGAACCCGTCGCATTATGGAATCAGGTGTGTGACAAGGACGGAGTGAACATTCTGACCAACATGTACAAAGATATTCGCGCATATGCGTTCAAATTCCAGATGATGGCGTATATTTCGCGCCTCGCATTAGTTCGCAAGGCAGTGAAAGACCCGAAAATCAAGTTGATTATTACGGAGCGAAGCGTGGAAACGGACAGGAATGTGTTCGCCAAAATGTTGTATGATACTGGAGACATCTCACATGATGAATTACAGATTTACACACTATGGTTTGATGAATTCTTGACGGATGTACCTTTGGGAGGGATCGTATACATTCATGCGTCACCGGATGTTTGTGTGGAACGTATTCACAAGCGCGCGCGGGCCGGCGAAACAATACAGCCAGAGTATATTGAGAGATGCCATAAGTATCACGAGGACTGGATACGCTCAAAAAACTGTCCGCTTCTTGAATTGCCCGCGAATGAAGATAAAACCCCGACGATCATGTCACATAGAATGGAGTCTATTACTGAATTTATACGGGGATTGATGCTCCGTGCCTCTGCCTCTGCGTCTGCGTAATAAACGAATTAAATATTATGATTCAGTATATCATTATTGAATCATAATCCTTTTTATTATTCTTATTCTTATTCTTTGCCTGATGTCTCTAGCTACATCTTCACACGAAGCCGCGTGTAAGTTCGTATCTAGTCGTGGTTTATTGAAATCATGTTCGATCCATTCATCGAACCCACGGTCGAGTAGCCCAAATGACTTGGAACATGTTCGTACGTTTATAGCTCAACAATTACAAGACGCACCTGAGATAACGAAGCCTCCGTCAATATACATATGCTGTGATGCGTTCTATGAATTCATACAAACTTATGCGAATCAAATCAAGGTTCCTTATTATATAGTATGCGGCGACGGCGATCGAACGATGTTTCATGAAACGGTGCCGCGAGAGAAACATAATATGTTCGCGATGTTTATGTTGAATCCAAACTTGCGTGGGTTATTCTCTCAGAACATGGATATTCAAGCATGTCGTGCGTTTCTAAAAGAGAAGACTGCCAAACTTTGGGCCGCAAATGCCGCGATATTTAAATCCGAAGATGCGCCGAAAACACTAGAAGACGCAATACAAATTGTAACACAAAAACTGCGACAAATCCCTATCGGGTTGGATTATCATACGATTCTTGCGAATCCAAGCCATCGATGGGTAGATAACGCGAATGATAATGCTTACACACCACTTGACCAAGAACGTACACTTATTCGCGAAATCCGTGAAAGCATGAAACCCTTTCATCAGCGTAAAATACGTATATACTCAAATGTTATGCTGTGCCCTGACCGTTTTAACGACCGGGTCGACGCGATTCGAGCAATACCCTCGGAATTAATCTCTCAGCAAACGACTTTCATCCCACGAATACAAACATGGCGGAACATGACCGGGTTCGCATTCGTATTATCACCCTTCGGAAATGGAATGGATTGTCATCGAACATGGGAAGCGTTATTATGCGGCTGTATTCCGATAGTTCGTTCGACGGTATTCAACGAAATGTTCGAAGGATTACCGGTGCTTATTGTAGAGAAATGGTCAGATATTTCATTACAATTATTGGTTACAGCGTTGGCCGATTTCAAGGACAGGCATGATAAAGGCGAACTCAAATATGAAAAATTAGAACTCGCGTATTATACGAAGATGTTTTCGTGAGTTCTACAACGACCTAGAATACATGCCATTCTGCGACCCCTGTGTTAC
>Ga0078894_10003676_pt1 | contig 11647 bp, 10 predicted proteins | sample LauGreSu1BDMLBSD_2_FD_67506 | JGI IMG/M metagenome (GOLD analysis project Ga0078894, IMG submission 67506) | Freshwater lake microbial communities from Lake Michigan, USA - Su13.BD.MLB.SD (version 4) (version 4) | ecosystem: Environmental > Aquatic > Freshwater > Lake | place: Lake Michigan... | reverse complement strand
AAATCGGCAGAAATAGAGCGCAGCAGAGCATTTACATAGCTCGCCTTTGACTCTCCAGCCACTGCCCTGGCAACTTCAACTGTTTCTCCTACTGCAGCATGAATCGGCACTCGCATCTCAAAAATTTGATGGATACCTAGTCTCAAAAGATCCATAATCTTTTCGTCGAGTTCGTTGATAGGACGATCGGCTTTCAAAGAGATAGCGAAATCATGTTTTCCTTGCATGCGAAGAGTTCCATAGGCAAGTTCGGTCACGAAGGATCGATCACGTAGATCTAATTCAGATTCTGAAAGCAGCTCGGGTAATCTTAGATTTGCAAATGCACCATTGCGATTTACTTGGCTGACTAGGTCGAACGCCAGCAATCTCGCTGCACCAGGTTTAGGTTTCGAGAAGCCCTTATTACTCAAACTTGGAACCCGAATCCAATCTCGCTCCTCGCGCGAAGTCAGCGCCGGCCATGCGTTTTTTGCCTGATGGCGTAACCTCTTTTACTTCAAGCACGCTGTCAGAAGTTCTAACCAAGAGCTGGTCCCCAACTAATTCGATATCCCCCGGCGACTTGAGATTGTTTGAAACCAAAACTTCCTGCAATCCATGAAGTGAAATCCTTTCACCGTTAAACATGGTCCATATTCCAGGATTATCTGCCAGCGCACGGTCTTGGCGAAGAACAGTTTCAATCGGACTTTTCCAAAGTATTCTCGCCATATCTTTAGAGATTTTTGGCGCCAGGGTGGCACCAGAAAGTGGCTGTGGGGTTGCTTTAGTTTTTCCGATCACAGAAACAAGATCGAGCAAATCGGGTATCGCAAGTTCGGTCAAGCGTTTCAATAGGACCGGTGTCGTATCCTGATCAGAGATATTCACTTCTTTGGATAGGTAGATGGGGCCGGTGTCCATTCCTTTATCCAATTTAAATATTGAAAAGCCAGTGCTACTTTCGCCATTCAAAATCGCCCACTGAACCGGGGCAGCTCCGCGTAACTTAGGAAGTAATGAAAAATGCAAATTGACCCATCCGAATCTAGGTCCGTGCAATAATTCAACAGGAATAATCCTGCCGTAGGCACAAGTAATGATTAACTGCGGCTGCGAAGCCAGTAAATGGCGATTTAATTCTGAGGTATCTGCAGGTTTGGCAACTTGAAGCCCTTTTTCCTGCGCCCACTTTGCTAAATCATTTGCCTCTATTTTCTTGCCACGACCCGTGGGTTTATCGGGGTTAGTGATTATCGATCCGAGCGTGTGCTCACTGCCTAAGATGGCTTCGATAATTGGAATAGAGATTAGCGACGAAGATGCAATTGATAGCTGCATCTAGAGCGCCCGACCATTAGTCGCATGAGGACTTATTTTAAATTGTGGAGCGGCCTGACCTGATGTCTGCTCTCCAAACCATTCGGAATTGCGAATATCAGCCATCGCCAATTTGCGATCTTCAATCAATAGCCGGTCAATAAAAACTATTCCGTTTAGGTGATCTGTTTCGTGTTGTAAGACTCGCGCCAATAATTCTGTTCCCTCGATAGTTACCGGTTCTCCATGCATATTAAATCCTTTGGCAACGGCCTTGAACGCACGAGGAGTTTCATAAGTTAGGCCTGGGAAACTGAGACATCCTTCTTCGCCATCCTGTAGATCTGCGGAAAGATCCAGCGAAGGATTGATTAGATGACCTTCACTTTCTTCAATATTCCAGACGAATACTTGCAAAGAAACCCCAATTTGTGGTGCAGCCAAGCCCGCTCCCGGCGCATCCAACATGGTTTCCGTAAGATCTTTAACTAAGTTTCGCAACTCTTTATCAAATGTCGTAACCATACTCGCAGGAGTCGTAAGCACGGGATCGCCGAATAATCTTATTTCTTGAATTGACACCCGCGAATTCTATTCTAAGTCCAATCCAATCGCCTAAATTGAATATGGGTCCATGCGAAGTTGCAACGGAGACAACCCTTTGATGCCTCGATACCTCGCTAAATCTCGAAAAAATTCCGAGAATTCTTGGGAGCGAGCTATTTCACTTCGAAGTATTAATCTTGATTTACCTTTAGCATTCGCAGATTCAGAAACTTTCTCTTGGAGAGCGAGTGCTGAAAATAGTTCATTTTCTTCTAGGTTTCGCGCTAGTTGTCGTAGTGCCGAGGTCTCCCCTTGCAAAACCGCAATTCGGGAAAAAGGTGGGAGATTCAGATTCTTTCGATCCTCGATTTCAAACAACGAATTTGCATATGGATCGTTTCTCAAAAGCCCTTGTGATAATTGATTATCACTAGCGAGATCCAGATACATCATCGAGCCATCTCCATCTTTTACGCGACCCCGGTTTTCGTAGATCAATCTTCTGGCGTTTTCTAAACTTCTCAGATCGACACGGTTACTAAGATTTTCAAGTGAGCGAAGAATTACAGTATGAAAATCGCCCAAGGGTTCGCAGCCATAGCTAGCTATTACAAGAACGTTCTCTTTAAGTGAGGAAATGTCGTCAACTCTTGACCCGCCCTTACTTAAAAGAACCCGATAGCCTGGAACAGCTTTTGCAATTTCATCGGCTATCCGCGCTGACCCCTTAGAGATTGATCTGATCGTCTTGCCATCACACCAGATACACGAAAACTCTTTGGAGGTTTTTTCGCAAATTGCGCAGGTCAGTAGGGCGCTCTTCGTTGGCAAATAGATTTTGCCCCCACAATCGCATCTGGCTTGGTTGCGACATTTCTGGCACGCGACCGCATTGATGTAGCCAGTCTCTGCCATGACCACAAGAACATTTCCTTTTTTTAATCCAGCTTTTATAAGACCGATATCTGAAACACCTGAATTTGAAAAATGAAGAATTGTTCTATTCTTCTCAGCGCTCTTCTCCGCATTTTTAATCTTTAACCAACCTAATTCTGAGAGTCGAATTACCTCCAAACTTGGACTAGCCCCAATGAAGTGGAGCGAGAATTCGCCGCTGCGTAACATCGCAATATCTCGAACATTCCAGCTAGGGAATCTTCGTTCGTACATAGATTCATCACCATCGTTGAAAATCATGATGACTGAATTAGGCGCTAACGGCGTAAAGATTGCACCTCTGGTTCCTACTATCAACTTGGATTTCAAGAATCTAGCTTTGAGATAATTTTCGTATCGCTCTGATTTTGAGATATCTGAAGTTAGCAGAACGGGATCGGCATCTAGATTAAAGGTCAGTAATTGTTTTATATCTCGTTCATCAGGAACAATTACCATTAACTGCTCTTCGGGGTTTAAATCTCCTAGTATTTGATTTATTTTGACCGGTAAGGCTTCAAAACCTCGTGTAATCGTCACCTGATGTTCCAACTTAGGTTCCACCCCAAGAATTTGTGGAATCGAGAGTCCAACAAACTTAGATTCGACAGATGCAACTCGAGATGGAATTGCACTTCTGATGACATCCCAAGGCTTACACGCATAGCGTTCACATGTGAGGGAGATAATTTCGATCAACTCATCGGTAAGGAGAGGTATCGAAGAAATCACCTTAGTTAGAGGTTTTAGCGATTTAACATCGAGCAGAGATGGTTTCCGAGATTGGACGTAACCAATAACTTCAGCTTTACCGAAAGGAACTTTTACAAAAACACCTGGACGAACCTGATCTGATATCTCTTCAGGAACTAAATAGTCATAAGTATCTGGAAGATGGAATACACCGGAATCAACACAAACCTGCGCTACGGGATTTTCAGAGGAAATGATTACTTTCTTTGCTGCCCGTTGCGCTTTCAAACGCAGTGGCTTTACCTGCGTCACTTACATTTACCTGGAAGCTGCTTCTTTAAGTGCGGCCGCGCGATTAGTCTTCTCCCAAGTAAAGTCAGCGAGTTCGCGACCAAAGTGACCATAAGATGCGGTTGCAGAATAAATCGGACGAAGTAGGTCGAGATCGCGAATAATTGCAGCAGGGCGCAGATCAAATGTCGCCATAACTGCATCTACTATCTTGCTTGGCGCCACTTTCTCGGTTCCAAAAGTTTCGATAAAGAGACCGACAGGTTGTGCCTTTCCAATTGCGTATGCAACTTGAACCTCGCATCGAGACGCTAAACCTGACGCAACAACATTCTTAGCGATCCAACGCATTGCGTAAGCCGCACTGCGATCAACTTTAGATGGATCTTTTCCAGAGAAAGCACCGCCACCATGTCGAGCCATTCCACCGTAGGTATCAACAATAATTTTACGACCGGTTAAACCAGCGTCCCCCATCGGTCCACCGATTACGAAACGACCAGTTGGATTTATCAAGATTCGAACATCAGATGCGTCGATCTTAAGGTCCGCAATCATTGGATCAATCACTAATTTTTTCAGATCTGGAGCTAGGGTTTTCTCTAGATCTACAGAAGGCGAATGCTGAGTAGAAATTACAATCGTATTGAGAGCAACAGCTTTGTCTCCGTCGTATTCAATAGTTACTTGAGTTTTTCCGTCTGGACGCAGGTAATCAACCGCTCCAGACTTACGAACAACTGAAAGTTGAAATGCGAGCTTGTGAGCTAGCGAGATTGGTAACGGCATAAGTTCAGGTGTGTCGTCACATGCATAACCAAACATCAAACCCTGATCACCCGCTCCTTGGAGATCAAGCGGATCTGCAGAAGAGGAAATTCGCTTTTCAAAAGCCGAGTCCACACCTTGCGCGATGTCACTGGATTGCTGACCAATTGATAATGAAACGCCGCATGAGTTTCCGTCGAAGCCCTTATCTGAAGAGTCATATCCGATATTCAGTACAGTGTCACGAACGATGGTCATGACATCGGCATATCCGTTAGTTGTTACTTCACCTGCCACATGAACTTGACCAGTTGTGATTAAAGTTTCGACCGCAACGCGACTCTTAGCATCTTGAGAAAGTAAGGAATCTAGAATCGCATCAGAAATTTGATCTGCCATCTTATCTGGATGACCTTCGGTCACAGATTCTGATGTAAATAGTCGTTTAGTCATTGGATTACCCTAACTTATTAACAGCTCGATCTAGTAACAGATCAGCCAGCGTGTCCTTGGATTGATTACTGCATTCAATAGTTTCACCATTTTTATCGATCAATACTCCGGAGGTTTCATCGGCACCGAAAATTGCGCCATTGCTCACATTATTTAAGTAAATCAAATCCGAACCTTTGTGTTTCATTTTTGCCTTTGCTGCTTCGAGGGTTTCACTATCTAGCGAAGCAGTTTCCGCGGCAAAAGCTACGAGGACTTGGTTATCACGTCGAGTCTTTGAAAGAGTGGCGAGTAGATCTGGATTGGCCTCAAGTTCAATGCTTTGATAATTTGCTTTCTTTATCTTCTCGACTGAAATATTTGCTGGCTTTGCATCGGCGACTGCGGCTGCCATGATGAGTATCTCGCAATTGGGAAATTCTTCATTGAGAGCGGTCTGCATTTGCTCTGTAGAGCAAACATTTATGGTTTTTATACCGGGTAGCGGAATAAGGTTTGAATTGGCAGCGATCAACACAACTTCTGCACCTCGGTTACGTGCCGCCTGAGCAACTGCATAGCCTTGCTTTCCGGTTGAGTGATTTGCAATAAATCTAACGGGATCTATAGCTTCTCTAGTTCCCCCGGCGGTGACTAGGACTTTTCTTCCCAGTAAATCAGATTTAATTTCCGCAAATTGTGAAACTTCTTTGATAATTCGTGAAACTTCTGGATAACGTCCGACTCCGAAATCGTCCCCGGTCATTCGACCTTCATCTGGTTCTATGACAAGAAGCCCGCGTTTGCGAAGGGTTGCGATGTTCTCTTGATTTGCTGCGCTTAACCACATTTCAGGATGCATAGCTGGGACCAAAACTATTGGGCAGGTCGCCGCACTAATAACGTTTGTGAGGAGATCATCCGCGATACCACTTGAAATTTTCGCTATCAAGTCAGCTGTAGCTGGAGCAACCACAATCAGATTAGTCTCCCGCGCTTTTTTGATATGTGGAACCTCATGCACATTGTTCCAAAGATTTTCATCGACACTTCGCCCTGATAAAGCTTCCCAGGTTGCCGAGCCAACGAAGTTCAAACTGGCACGAGTTGGAATCACGGTGATACCGAAGCCAATGTCTTGCAATCTGCGGAGCAAGTCTGCCGATTTATATGCAGAAATTCCGCCGCCTACCCCAAGGATTAATTCCCTACCCAGGAGTGTCATTTTTTAGCTCAGTGAGTTACGAAATATTATTCGGTAACACTAACTTCAGGAGCAACTGGCTCCAAGTTTTCAATGGTTAGAAGACCTTCGTTGATTTCGCGAAGGGCGATTGAAAGCGGCTTCTCATGAACATAGGTTTCAACAAGTGGGCCAACATATTCGAGCAGACCTTCACCGAGTTGAGAGTAATAAGCATTAATTTGGCGAGCACGCTTCGCTGCATAAAGAACTAGGCTGTATTTCGATCCAGCTGCATCCAATAGTTGATCGATAGGTGGGTTTGTGATGCCATCCATTGTTGTCATGATGTGCCTTCCTTTAGTAAATCAAAAATCAAATCCGAACCGCAATATAGATTAGATCCATATTTGTAAGAAATAAAGGAAACTGCTTATTCAAGCCCTTTGCTTCTAGAAGAGGCTAAGGATAGCAGTGCGGCAGCTACTTCTTCGACCTCGTGATTTACGAGGACCTCGTCGAATTCCCCCGCGCAAGCCATCTCTTCCTCGGCTAAAGCGAGGCGGGCGGCTCGGCGCTCTGGTGAGTCAGTTCCCCTGGATGTCAACCGTTCTACTAATTCTTGCCAAGAAGGTGGCGATACAAAAACAAGAAGTGCCCTTGGATCCGCTTTTCGAATCTGTCTTGCACCTGCAATCTCAATCTCTAAAAGAACATGCTTACCTAAGTTCAATGCCTCTAAAACGGCATCACGTGGAGTTCCGTAGCGCGCACCCGCAAATTCCGCCCATTCAAGTAGGGCTTCTTGGGCGATTAATTGATCGAATTTTTCTTCGGTAACGAAGTGATAATCACGGCCGTCTTTTTCATTTTCACGAGGTTCACGTGTTGTTACAGAAATGCTTATCCAAATAGCCGGGTGGTTGCGAAGAAACGAAGTAATTGTGCTCTTGCCAACGCCTCCTGGACCAGACATTACAATCAATGTTCCTGGATTTATCGCGACTTTATTCAAAATCATCTCACTTCTTAACTTCTGCAACTGATGCGAACCTAGTCCGCCTATTCTACGCGTTTCGGAGATACCAGCTTTCGTCATTATTGTGAAAGTCCTTCTCGAACCTATCCCAGGGGCGGCATCCAAAAGCTCGCGCACTCGCATTCGTTGAATCGATTCACGCCCGTCATTGATTACATCAAAGATTCCAATATTTCCAGAGGCAAGTAGCGCTTTAACTTCGGCTCGTTCTCGCCGGGAGGCAACCGCTTTTGCCCCCGCTTCCGCCCGCGCTTGCGCACTGAGTATTGGCGGCTGCTTGTTCATCTCTTAATTCAAACTATCCAGAATTGAAGCAGCTGTCTCTCTCATTCGATCCAAAGATATCTTCGCCTGATCCGTAATTGGACGACCAATCACCAGATAGTTTGCTCCGGCTGACATTGCCTCTTTCGGAGTCATTACTCGTTTTTGATCGCCGAGTTCTGCACCTACTGGGCGAACTCCGGGAGTGATAATTTCGAATTTCTCCCCCACTGCAATTCGAATTTTGTTGGCTTCAAATGGCGAACAAACAATCGAGCGTGCGCCATTTTCACTTGCTAATTTGGCAAGTGCGACTGCTGAGGTCTGTGCATCTCGTGAAAATCCAATTTCATTTAAATCGGCATCTGACAACGAAGTAAGAACCGTAACTGCCGTGATAGAAATATCCGGACCGGCCTCACTTGCGGCTCGAATCATCGCTCCACCACCACTCGCGTGGATGGTCAGAAACTTCGGCACCAAATCGGCAACGCTAGCAACTGCACTAGAAACCGTGTTTGGAATATCATGAAGTTTTAGATCTAGGAAAATTTTGAAATCACCAGCGCTTGATAAATCACGCAGTCCCTGGGCTCCAAATTTCAAATAGAACTCTAGGCCAAACTTATAAACATTGATTGAATCGTTAGTCGCCTCGATCCAATTCTTCGCAGTATCTAAATCCTTGGTATCTACCGCAAGAATAATTGGAGATCTACTCATTCTGGATTTCCTTCACTACGGTGTGCATAGCCAACTGCCTCACGAAGCGAGTCAAAGCCATGATTGATTAATTCGTTACGTAACTCCTCTTTAACTTTCATTGCGGCCATCGGGTTTCCAAAAGTTGCAGTTCCGATAGAGACTGCTGAAGCACCGGCAAGAATAAATTCAAGCGCATCTTGGCCAGATGAAACCCCGCCCATCCCTAATATCTTCACATGAGGCAACGCAGCATGAACTTGATAAATAGCACGAACTGCAATCGGTCTGATGGCTGGTCCTGACAATCCCCCAGTTTTCCCAGCTAGTTTTGGTCGCATCGTGTTCGTATCAATCACCATTCCCAAAACCGTGTTTATAAGAGCCAAACTATCAGCGCCAGCGGCAACGACTTCTTGCGCTATTTCAACAATGCTTGTTACATCTGGAGTTAACTTTGCAATTATTGGGAGCTCGCCACCAATATTTCTTCTAACCGCTTGTATTGCTGCGCGCGCCGTTTCTGGGTGACAGGCGAACACTTGTCCTCGGTTTTCAACATTTGGACATGAGATGTTAACTTCCAAAGCTGAAATACCAGGGACCGCTCTTATCTTCCGAGCCAAAACTGCATAATCTTCTACACTCTCGCCCGCGATACTTATAACTATCGTTGCACCTTGATCTCGCAACCAAGGAACATCATTCTCAAGAAATAGATCGATTCCAGGACCTTGCAATCCAATTGAGTTAAGCATGCCGCTTGGGGTTTCGGCCATTCGAGGAGTTGCTCGACCAGATCTTGGCTTGAGCATGATCGATTTGGTTACGACCGCACCTAGTTGGTTAAGTTCAAAGAACTGACTTAACTCTTTTCCAGAGCCTGCGCAACCACTTGCCGTGAAAATTGGATTGTTGAATTCTGCCTGTCCTAATGTTGTTTGATAATTAAACATCTTAGGCGCCCCAAGTTCCTTCAGGAATTGTTCGCTTCGCTTTCCAAATGACGCTCTCTCCTGAAACAACTGGTCCATCGATGCAAGAGCGCAGCATCCGAATCTGACCGTCCTCGCCCTTAATTGGCAGAACGCAGGTCATGCAAACGCCGATGCCACAAGCCATCGACTCTTCGATCGAGCATTGGTGCATCAAGTTAAATTCTTCCGCAATCTCATTAATTGCTTCAAGCATTCCCATTGGACCACACGAATAGATGATGTCGATTTCGTTTTCCACAATTATTTCTCGCATGACATCAGTAACTTTTCCAGTTTTGCCAGTGGAGCCATCCTCCGTGGTTATGGTCAAACTACTCACTGACCGCTTGCCATCTAGCGGTGCATATATTTTCATTGCAGTGCTGGCGCCTAGAACCATATCGATGCGACATCCACGATTCTTAAGAACTTCGGAGAGTCCAAAAAGTGGTGCACTTCCATAGCCACCACCGACCAATAGCGCCCGAACAGGTTGAGTTGGAATTCCAAAAGCCGTTCCTAACGGTGCAATTAAATCAATCTTTGTTCCCGGCTGTTGATTCGTTAGCCAGGTGCTACCTGCGCCATGCGGAGCCACGACAATCTCTAGGAGCCCACCATTTTGACCGCGATCAAAGGTTCGATAAATAGCAAAGGCTCTTCGTAATACCAACTGGCTACTTTCACCGCCGACTGAAATCGCCACGAAATTTCCTGGCTTAGCAGAACTAGCTAATTCTCCGACCGCGAAAACCATGTGATGATATGCGCCAACTTTTTTATTGCTCACAATCTCTGCAAGAACTTGTTTGGCGTTGCTGTTAATGCCCATCATTCGACGATGGCCAACCAATCTTGAATCGACCGAATGCTGAAACTTTTACCCTGAAGTTCTGAAATTCCTGCCACTGCAGCCTTGAATCCAGCAATCGTTGTTATACATGGAACTCCGCGCTGAATCGCTGCAGTACGAATTCGCCATCCATCCATACGGGTTCCTCTGCCAAGTGGTGTGTTGATCACTAGGCCGACAACGCCCTCGGTAATCAAATCAACTGCAGTAAATTCACCATTCGGCCCGCGACCTTGAGAATGTTTGCGAACAAGTTCGGATGGGACACCATTTTGCGAAAGGAAATCATGAGTTCCTTGAGTAGTAAACAATTTGAAACCAAGTTGGCTTAACATTTGCGCCGGGTAAAGCGATCCTTTTTTATCACGCTCGGAAAGGGATAAGAAAACGGAACCTGCCATAGGCAGCGCACCAAAGGCGGCGACCTGACTTTTTGCATAAGCCTCGCCGAAAGTTTTAGCGATTCCCATTACTTCACCTGTAGATCGCATTTCGGGACCTAAAATTGAATCAACACCGGTGCCATCATTTCTGCGGAATCTATTCCACGGCAGAACCGCTTCCTTTACGGATATCCCCTTTGCAACTCCATCGCCAGAGACTGGCAATAAGTTTTGAGATCGAAGTTCCGAAATCTTTGAACCAGAAGCAATTAGTGCAGCACATTTCGCCAAGGGATTGCCCGTAGCTTTACTTACGAACGGCACTGTTCGCGATGCTCTTGGGTTAGCCTCAAGGACATACAGCTTCTCTGCAGCAGTTGCATTTGATACTACTGCGAATTGAATATTGATTAGGCCTCTAACTCCGATACCTCGGGCCAACTTTTCAGTCGCGATACGAATTTCTTCTTGAAGCTTTGAGCCGATTGAGAAGCTAGGAAGAACACATGCAGAGTCGCCAGAGTGAACGCCTGCTTCTTCGATATGTTCCATAACTCCAGCTAAGTAGAGTTCATCACCGTCAAATAGCGCATCAACATCGATTTCAACGGCATCATCCAAAAACTTATCAATCAATACTGGGTGGTTTGGGGTTATTTCAGTTGCCTTCTTTATGAAGTCAGCAAGCGATTCATCATCGTAAACAATTTCCATCCCACGTCCACCAAGCACGAAAGATGGACGAACCAAAACTGGATAAGTAATTTCGTGTGCGATCTTTAGCGCTTCTTCGAAGGTATTTGCCATACCAAATGTTGGCGCATCTAATGAATTAACTCGTAGAAGTTCACCGAACTGACCGCGGTCTTCAGCCAAATCAATCGCATCGGGTGAAGTGCCAAGAATTTTCACTCCGGCTTCTTGCAAACCTCGTGCCAGACCGAGTGGAGTTTGTCCACCTAGTTGAGCAATAACACCAACAACTGGACCTGCTTGCTCTTCAGCGTAAATAACTTCGAGTACATCTTCTAAAGTAAGTGGTTCAAAATAAAGTCGATCTGAAGTGTCATAGTCGGTCGAGACTGTTTCGGGATTGCAATTAATCATGATGGTTTCGAAACCAGCTTCTTTTAAGGCAAACGCTGCGTGGACACATGAATAATCGAATTCCACTCCTTGCCCTATTCGATTTGGTCCACTGCCGAGAATAATTATTGCCGGCTTCGTTCTAGGAACGACTTCGGTCTCTAGGTCATAACTGGAATAGTGATAGGGAGT
>Ga0078894_10003675_pt1 | contig 11648 bp, 12 predicted proteins | sample LauGreSu1BDMLBSD_2_FD_67506 | JGI IMG/M metagenome (GOLD analysis project Ga0078894, IMG submission 67506) | Freshwater lake microbial communities from Lake Michigan, USA - Su13.BD.MLB.SD (version 4) (version 4) | ecosystem: Environmental > Aquatic > Freshwater > Lake | place: Lake Michigan... | reverse complement strand
CATGAAGGTTGTCGATTTCAATACACCCACCAAGAGCTCAATTGAGTCTGTGAGGTTGGTTGAGAAAGTCATTGACATGATTGAAATCGATGAAGAGGAAATCGGGGAGCCGGAAAAGATATTGGCTAAGAAGAAGGAACTAGTCAAGTTTGTTTGCGTTGATATTCCTCCCAGCGAACTCCAACAAGTCGTAGTCTCCTTACCAACTGGACACGCCCGGCGATTACTAGCTGTCATTGCGGAAATCCTCGAACTGACTCGGCATGCAAAGACCGGAGCTTACCCCAAAGGTTTCCCAGTTGAGGCATGCGTTTCAGCTGGTCTTTTCCTCATTCAAGCACAGGCGAAGTATTTGATCGGAGAACCCCACTCAAGACAGGTCCTCTTGAAAGTCCGGGAATTGTTTCACGATGCAATCAACCGACAGCTAAATGAAGTTGGTATGGCATCCGCGGGCATCCGCCTCATGAAGTAGAATAGATTTAAATAGTAGCTCGTTTCAAAAGTGAAGGAAGTCACAATGTCTGAGATACAGTATCCGATTGTTGGAAATTTTCTTCTCGCCACCATGTCGGTAAATGTTGGAAGAAGGGGGTCTAACGGGGGAGTTGCAGAGAATTTGTTGTCATTATCCCCAACAAACAAGCAGAAGCGCCAGCAATTGGGACCGTTACGTAATTTGACCAGTCTCTATGCCAAATATCGGAGTGATCACAAATCTAAAAGGTCTCGGTTCGGCTATTCGTTATTAGGCGATGATGGGCCGGGTACAAGCTACAGTCGTCGCCGAATGGACGTAGAGACCGGTCAGATGCATCTTCTGGAGACATCGGATAATAGTCCCGGAGTTGTTGAGATGACTCCTGTCGCTCCGTCTTGGGTTCAGGTTGCAGATCGCGTTAAAGACAGTATTACGAAATCCAAAGAGAAGCTTGTTCAGCTCCAGAAACTACAACAGCGCCGTTTGTTGAGGGTGTTTGACGATGATGGTTCGCACGGCGATGTGGAAGTTGAGTCCTGCGCAAGTACAATCACTCAGTTACTTCACCAAGCCGAGCGGGGTATCAAGGAGATTGATAAGTATTCAACGTATGAGGATAGGGACATCACTTTGAACATGCAGAAGTCTCTTGCGACTCAATTAACCAAGATATCAGGGGACTTCAAGTCTGCCCAAAAAACGTATATGACAGAAATAAGAAAGCGTCGTGCAGCTGGCGGATTACCGTCTCCGCGTAGCGGTGCAGCAACTAGCGATGTATTGGATGCAGGGTTCACAGAGGAGCAGTTGCTAGAGCTGGAAGGCATGGAGTCCCAGGTTGAGCATAGGACGCAAGAGATCACAAAAATTGCCCAGTCAATAAATGAGCTCAACCTTGTATTCAAGGAGCTTGCCAATCTTGTCGTTGAGCAGGGCACTATCCTAGACCGTATTGACTACAACATGGAGCACGTTGTTCACGACACGAAGGAAGCGAACAAGGAATTGGTCAAGGCAGAAGAAGCCCAAAAAAGTGCGCGGGTGCAAAAATGTATTTTAGCCCTCATCGCCTTTATTATTTTGAATCTTTTGATAATGACACTTCGTGCATAAAAATAGTTAATTAGTAAAGAATAATTGGTTTGAACTGAGCCGCAAACCTCGCCTAGTATTCATGTCGGGTCACCGCATGCCTGCCGACTTTGTCGTGGGCCAGCTGCTCTCGATGGCGCCGCCGGGGAAGGAGATTTTGGAAATCTCTAGAGATTTGAATTCTCTATGTGATTGCAGTTTGAAGACGTCTAAATTGGTTCGGAATTTTTACGAACAGCATTGTATACGTATAGACAAATCGTTTAGGATAAGTAAATTCAATCAGTTGGAGTTGGAAGATGACACAACTGCGACATCGCAATGTTATTACGCCAATCCACTTTCGGGTGAAGTGATTTTGGTTGATTACCGCTCAGCACATGTCGGGTTGATTAAGGTGGATAAAGTGAATGAATTATTTGATCTTGGAAATGAGTTTTTATACGAAATCAAAAATTTCATTCGAAATGATGAATTGTTCACTTCTGTTTATGAAACGGATCAACCCAATGCATGCATTCTGATCACCGGATTGACAGAGTACATGGAGGTGAATTATTGGTCGATTCACTGCGCTTGTGTTTGGACAGTTGTGAAGGATGAAATTGAGGGTCGGTATAGTTTTTCTGGAAAAGTGAATGTGAGCGTTCACTATTTTGAGTCGGGGTCCAATTTTCAGTTCCGGATCGATGAATTGTTAATCAAGAAACAACAGGTGGATAATTTGGAAAAAGTTTTTGCGAAAATAAAATTAAAAATATTAAAGATTAAAACGAAAATTCACGATCGGTTTTTTATTGATTCTGAATCAGCGGCTCCTGCTGATCAGACCACCACCAAGACCTCGTCTTCCGCACCGCCTAGCGCAACAGCGACAGCAGCGTTTGCGCCGATCCCAATCACGATTTTGAAAAAACTCCGACGTCAACTTCCAATCCAAAAAACCAAATTCGACTGGAATCTACACAAGGCTTTACTGATCCAGAATTTATCATAATATCATTTTTTCCAATATATATAATGAGAATAGTTTGTAATTTGTGATTCCACTTTTACATAGAATGGAATATCGGTATATACGAAGGGGCCCCAAGTCGTTGGAAATCGATCTGGAAGAATCTCCGGAATTGTTTTCAAACGAAGTTGAGTGGCTTGGCGATTTCGCTCGCAATAAATTCTTTCGGATTCCCAAAGATTATAAATTGAATGGTCATCCCAAATACCTCAATGGTCGCGTTATTGGAATGGACGCTGCCAGTGTAGCAACCGTCTGGGCCCTGCAAATTGATGAGTCGTCGGCCAAGAGTGTTCTCGATATGTGCTGCGCTCCAGGGATGAAGCTAATGGTTATTAAAGATTTTTTGTCTGGGGGACTCGTAGGCACAGACGTGAGCGAGAATCGTCTCCGCGTTTGTCGCAATTTGCTTATGAAGTACGGCTATACAGATTTAGTGGACTCGGGAGGGCTTTGGTTGAAGAACAAGGACGATGGGGAATTGGTGCCATTCAGTCGGATTGTGGAAGGATCAAAAAAGAGAAAATCTTTTGCAAAGAGACAAAAAAGTCTAAAGACTATTGCTTTCCCAAAAAAATTCGATAGAGTGCTGGTTGATGCAGAATGCACACATGACGGCAGTGATCGTCACGAATCAAAGCACGAAGGGTTTTGGTCCCAGGTAGGGACGGCAAAAAATCGGGTCTTTTATAATACGGAAGAGAAATTGGCAGGATTGATTGAAAATCAGAAGAAATTAATTTGCGAAGGTTTCGAATTCCTGGAGAAAGGTGGACTGATGGTTTACTCCACATGTTCACTGCAGTCGCGACAAAACGAAGAGGTAGTAGAGTTCTTGTTGGAGAAATTCAAAGACACTGCACAACTGAATGAATTACCGTTTAAGCTGATTGAAGATGGAGGAACTGTTCCCGCCAAACGAGTGTTCGGGAAGTGTTGTCTTTTCGATCCCGCGACGTCGGGTACTAGTGGTCAGTTTATAGCATGTATTAGAAAAATCTAGAAGGCGGCTGATGATTGTTTGTTCATGCACCTGGAATCCTCTAGATGTGGGAGTTTGTCGTACCAGAAGACGAGGCACCTGTAACTGAGGCAGGTGGCAACAATGATAAACATGCCGAATACAGACCCCAACGAATGGGTCTCGGGTGTTCTAGAGAAATAATTCAAGAGAAGATCTCAGAAAATGCTCGGAAATCGCGGTTAACCAAACTCCTGAAACGACAGGATTTTGAGGACGGAGAGCGTGGAGCCGCAACTGGTGCGACACTGAAACGCAATCGCTTTGACGATGATTCAGAGAACGAGTTGAGCAAGGCGTCTTTAGTCAAGAAGAAGACCAACATTCTGAAAACTAAATTGCCGGATCCTGTTTCGTCAACATCTGAGTTGTCGAAGAGTCAAAGAAAAAGAATGAAACAGAAAATCAAAGCAGAACAACGGAAACTAACTCATGGGTAGCTGCTAGGACACAATTCATCTAGAAACCATACGCAGGGCCTGATTTACATGTAAAAAACAAAATCAAGTTCGCGGAAATTTACGATCCATGCCAGCATCACCCGCGCATAAATCTCGGAAACACTCGTCCGATGATACTAAATCACCCAAGAATAAACCGGATTCAGAAATATCGGCGTTAATAAGTGACGGAATAGGCAATTCACATGGAGCCTCTGTCACTAACTCTAATGAAGGGGAGGACAAACTCGTTTCTCCCAAATCTGGAAGTGCCAAGAAGCGCCATCATTCGAAATCTAACGGACCTCGATTGAATACATGGGACGTACCAGAGTTTCTCCCAGGTGCTCTACCAGGCGCGACCGCGGTTCAAAGAGAATATTTCCAAGAGCGTAGTATAAAGGTTTTCCGAAATGAGCAGCGGATGCAGAAACGAGAAGCAGACGAATCTATCAAGAGAAACGATGAGAAGATGGCAAAGAAACTAGCAGAAGATATAGCTCATTTGCATGAACTTTTCCCGGTTATAGACGTCGAAGTAATTCAAGAGACGTATCTGCTAGCCGAGTATAATCTCAATAATGCAATTAACCAGTTGTTGGTGATAGCTGAAGGCACTTCGACAGGTAATACTCCTAAATCGGAGAGAAGAGGACCCCCAAGCTCCGAGGACGATAAAGAGTTCCCAAGTCTCGTCGACAATGACGGATGGGAGGTGGTTCCGGGCCAAGTAGAAATGACAATCGAAAATGTCGATGACTCAGATGATGTTGGCACAACAAACTATAAAGAACGCCTTATGTCGAATCAGGACAACCAAGAGCGGGAATCGTAGCCAATATTAAGTTTAGCGGGTAATTTTAATGTATTAACAAACAAGACATACTGCATTCACGTTGTGCGTCATATACTCCTTCATCGTGGGCTGCCACTGATGACTACAAATCTGCAAGTCATCAGTGCAGAAAACCCGATTCTTCTATACTTGATTTAGTCTTCCTTCTTTCCACCAACATATTGGTCGAACCTAACGGTAATAGGTCTGCCGTTCAATTCAGTGTTGTTAAGCTTCTGGATAGCACGAGCAGCATCATCCTTATGTTCGAAAAGAACAGTTGCGAATCCACGAGAGCGGCGAGTTTCCCTGTCAACAGGGATATCTACTCTAATCACAGGACCAACTTCTCTGAAGTGGTCCTTGATGTCTTGCCACGAGGCCCTCCAGGGAATGTTTCCAACGTAGAGAAGTCTTCCCTCATCTTCTGGTCTAACCTTTAGAGGAGCGATCTTTGATCTGTTGAGATTGTTCGTTCTCCTTTCATTGTCGCGAGGAGCGGCAGGCTTTCTTTCACGGTCACCGGATTCCTCATTAGCACCTCGGTCGAGGCGGACAAATATCTTACGTTCACCAACGGTTGATTCGTTGAAGTTGTCGATTGCCTTAGTGGCGGATGCAGTGGACGAGAACTCAACAATTCCGTAACCGCGTGATCGACCACTGTTGGATGCTACAACCTCAGCAGAAGCGAATCCCTGAGCGGATTTGAAGTGAGCTGCAAGTTCCTAAAAAGTCAATCTAAACACGAGAAATCAACGCATACCTCGGTCGTGACCTTGTAGTCGAGGTTTCCCACATAGAGCTTGTTGGAAGGGTGTGATTTTGGTGATGCACCGCCGGTCATTATTCAACAGATATTCTACTCAAATGTGAACGGATCAAAAAATTCACTCGGCTATTTGTTTACATGGAATTTCCATTTTGATTACGGTAGCAAGGATAAGCGAGAAAACTAATATTTTGAAGATATATGCATGCGAAGATTACTTGGTCGAGATCTTGAGAATAACGCCATCATGTTGGATCACAGAGTTATCAATAGTACTTCTGCAAACGCGTACGCTGAAGTGTCTGGACGCCTTTATGGACCAGTCCGATGTGAGAAGTTCGGGAACTTCTTGCATGAGGCGAGCAGTGACTACTCTTTGATCGGTGAAGTCCACGAAATTGTAGAGGTAGAAGTTTACATCAAAAGTCATCCATCTAAGGGGGAACAGATTCGGTTTCAATATTGAATGATTCGCTGCAAGAACACCTGCGAATGCATCATTCTTAACAAATGCAACATTTGCACTAACCACCTTGATACAAACATCAGGTCCGTCCCTCTCAACTTCTATCCTATTTTGATGTAACGATATAATGTCCTTGGTGATTCGATCAACAACTGTGCCAGCTTCTCGTCCATTTACTTCGAATGGATCTCTCTTAGTGAGTATGAATCGAGCCATATTTGCTAGGGCAGATTGCATACCCTCCGGGGCATGGTCCATCCTAGCGCAGATTTGGGAACCGTCTTCTCTAGGTACTAAATCTTTCGTACTAGCGCAGTCAATGTCTTTCGAGCTCCTAGTGAGAACTTTGAATACTGATGGACGGGCGTAGTTGGTTCTCAATGCGATTGGGCCGTTATATTCAACCTTTTTTGGATTCGACTCATCTTTGCAGCCATGCAAAGATATGGCCAGGATTATAGTTCCAGGGAGGAGGTTCATTCTATGTAAAAGTTTGACAGGCACGAAACGATACGCAAAGGGTTTAAGTTATTTTGCATGTGGTAAACGTTCAACGAAGAAGATTATACCCCCGTCCTCAACTACAGGTTTTTGATCATCGCAAACTGTAACAGCAAGGGCGCGACCTGCTTTCACTTTGAATTTATCACCCTCCACAAGATGAGATATTCCGGCTTGCACAGCAACATCTGATGTGAATTTGTACGCATCGGATCTCGAATACTCATCTATAGGGTACACACGGAATATGTTATTAAACTTCATCCATGAGAGAGTAACGAATTCAACAGCAAGACCTTCTTGACCCGGTTGCAGTGGATGATCTTCTTTAAGTTTCTCGGCTGGAGTTGTCACGGGTGACAAATCCTCATCTGTATCGCCGTAATTTTCCTCACCCTTAAGCTTCTTCCATTTAAGACGTGAAATAAATCCGACTAGAGAGTCACGGATTTGAAAGCAGCGTTTATTACGTGACTCGTCAAAACCTGGACCCAACCATACCGTATTCACCTCCATCGTCTCTATACCATCATCTACTCCATCTCGAACGGGGCCTCCGAGATATCCCACATACTCATACGAAAGATCCTTCTTTGCAAGTATTCGTTCAACTACATTTGCATACGCCGCAACGACGTTCTCAGGTGCCTCCATACGATAACAATGCGCAAGATCCTTCGGGATCTCTCGGTCCTTCAATGTCGCACAATCTATTCGTTGAATTTGTTGGGACTTGGTGTACGGCACGGCGAATTCCTGTGCTTTTCGGTAAATGCCGTCTATGGCGGAGTCGGAACCGCCCTCCGCGTGTCGCTTATTGCTTTCGACGCGCTCATTGCATGCCTCGAGCACCCACGTGAGTACAATCGCAAGCAAAACAGTTTTTATCGTACGGATCATGTGTTGGAAAACCTAACGCGGTGCATTTACCAAGTTTTGTGCATTTTTTGTGTGAAGTTCGCGACATGCAAAAGTACTGTAAAGCCGATACTAAAACCTCAAATGGGTATACGGAAGCATTGGCGTTGAGGTAAGATGGAATGAGATGAGGAGATAGAATGTACAGAAAATGAACCGGGCCACAAACTCATTGAGCTACGTGTATATACATCTTATCTACTTCAACGACGTGACAAACACCGTGTTGTAAAGCAGCCAGAGGGCGATCAACACAAATAAGAGGATGAGGATGCACAACAATGGTTTCAAATCCCAATACAGCGAAACGAGTTGTTGAATGTACTGAACGTTTTGTTTCATGGTGAGTTTGCTTTCGCCTGCGATTCTTGATTGGAAAGTGATGGGTACATCCGCAACAGGACATGCATTGGATCGGGCCATTATTTCGAGTCCGATTTTGAAACCTATTGGGTTGATTTTATCCCATCGTCTGGCCAAGACATCTTTGCGTGTGCAAAAGAACCCGCTCATCGGATCAGTGGACTTGGACACCCCGAAAGCTAGCATTGTGGCAACAGAACTAATCAACCTTCGGTGAATAGCCCAATCGAACCCGAATCCTCCTCCTCCACAATACCGAGATCCGATTGAGAATTCAGCTTTTTTCTCCAACACTGGTTTCGCAACCGAGTAAACAGCCTCTGGTTCGTGTTGTAGATCGGCGTCCATGCAAAGGATGTTGGAGTACTTGGCCTTTTGGAACCCAAGGAGAACCGCCGAACTGAGCCCACGTCCTTCTGATTTCTTTCGTGATATTATTCCAACATTGAATTTCTCCTTTTTCAGTTCATCAACAATCTCAATTGTTTTCCTTGTACCAGCCGATTCGTCGTCGACAAAGAGCAACTCAAGTGACACCTTGGGTTGATCCTTCTTGAATGCCGCAAACAGTCGCTCGCATAATGGACGTATATTGAGCGTCTCGTTATACGTGGGAACAACGACGGACAATTCCATATAGAATTTTCTCTAAAAATTGAAGCACAATCAAAACTCAGACAATCAATTTTTGAAATTAATTAACAGAACATGTATTATGTTTTCTCTGTTATCCTAAGAAGCATCCAAAGCGAGCTTTTTGTCCGCCGAATTCCGACATGAAGGATGAAATCGACGAAGAACGAGACCCGACAGACATTCCCATAGATGCCAATTGCTTGCGTTTCTCAACAGCAGCCGCCACGGCTCTTTTAATCGCATCCTCGCTCGAGTGGTGGTTCATCGGCGACGAAATATCAAACTGGTCTGGTTCAACCATTCGTGTTTTCGAAGAGATTTTTTGATGCCTAGTGTTAATGTCGCAAAGACCCCCAGCTGCTCGAGACGGTGGCAGAGGCGGAGGAGACAGACTGAGCAAGTCCTTGTCTTGGAACACCTCAAACGAGGATCGCTGATCATAGCGGAGCGGCCGACGGTATATTGGAGAGATCGGGGACACAGAGGGCAGGTGGTTCGGCGGCCTCGCCTGATGAATCGCAGAGATACCCGACAAGTCTTCCTGGGGTGGTGGGGCATTTATTGACCGACAATTAATCACCATGAACTGTGAGGTATTCAACCGAGGGCGACGTCTGTGAATGTACGCAAGCGGGATCGTTTCTTGAATCAGACGAGGAGATTGACGGTGATCCCCATATGCATGCACTGAAGTTCCTCGAGACCGTTGTTTGGGAATTCGGGGAACTGGTGGCACTGACGCGTTCTCATAGTACGAATCGGATGTGATAATACTCTTCACGCGCTTGTTGCGGGACTTCTCTTCTCTGAGAGCCATTGTCAGTTTATAAATCCTCTCTTCAAGACCTTGCATCTCATCTACTTGAACCCCAATAGAATGCTGATCTCTCTGGATATTCTTGATCGTTCCTGGAACTAGGTGTCTTGCCTCCTCCACCGCTGCCAGATACCGCCGTTTCAACAAGGAGAGTTGGTTCTGACTAGACATCAGCTGACGCTCAAGCTCGTGGATTTGTTCGTCCCGCGAGTGAAGCACAGACTTCATCTTGGATAAATCCGAACGCAGACACTCGTTTTCGCGAGTAAGTTTATCACGGGCTTGACGTTCTCTTTTTGATGAATCAGCCTTCACCCGTAATTCATCAGACATTCTCCTGACTTCCGACTCTAAAAAAGCAACCTGACTCTTGACCTCATCCACGTTGTTGAAAACCACGGATGACCCATGTTCAGAATAGAAGCTTTTTGGTCCAGGCGGGGGATGGTGGAACATGGGCGCCATCGGAACTGCTTGGACGGCTGGAGACTTGAAGTGGTGCTGGGGGTTGAAGTTACCCGGCTGCGGGCTTGCGGTTGCGGAGAAAATGATTCGACTGAAGTCTTGGGGGGTCAGTACCTGCATGTTTATACAAAATCCCCGACTAGGAGAAGGTAAGCATGAAGGATCACAAACTTCCGTCAATTATTTTTTGGTCGTGCGCACAAGATCTATTCCAATCAGTTAAGCTGAATACACAATTGATACACTCTTCCTAGGATTAACAGTGTTGATATATCACGAAATCCGTTTCTGATCGAATCATGAGCAAGACAGCGGCCCCTTACTTTTTCGCAGGCAAGCTACTGTTTGGTTGTGTACTGTTCACGTTGTTGAAAATCCAATCATCGACGTGTATTCCAGCTGTTGATCCGAATGCGACTTCAAATCCGAAATGTCCAGATGGATATGTTAAGTTTGAGAGACCCGTGTTTTCGGCCTTCATTATGGTCGGATCGATGTCGCTCTCACTCATTGTCTATTACCTCTTCCGTCATAACAAACCTGGTACGCCTGCGATTTCTCGGAAAATGTTTGTCTACATTATCATGCCAGCGCTGCTCGATGCAACAGGGGTCTCTATTTTGATGTTGGGAGCTCAATATGTACCAATGTCATTGACGATGACCCTTAAGGGCGTCCGCATTGTATTCAGTACATTTTTGGTCATCCTCATTTTTCGACGAAAGCAAACCAGCTACAACTGGTTTGGAGTTGGTGTCGCGACAATAGGCGTCTTCCTCGCTGCGCTGTCTGCTGTACTCAATAACCCCGATATGGGATCGTCATGCTTGATTGGAATTGGTCTGATTATCCTCTCTGAGTTTGTGAAGTCTCTAATGGTAATTAGCGAAGAATACCTGATGAAGAAGGTTCATTGCGATCCCTTCTTTATGCTCGGCTTACAGGGGGTCTACTCATCCATAATCCTTGGGTTTGGCCTCGTCCTGTCGTGGTTTGTGATTCCGGGCAAGGACATGGGCGAGTCATGGGAAAGTTTATCCAATACATTGCAACTGGCATCAGAATCCACGACAGTGATTGTTATCCTCTCCATTATACCGATATTCATTGCAGGGCATTTCATGTGTTCTGTTGAGGTAACACACTTATTGTCTGCTGTTCACAATGCTATCGCTGCTGTATTGATGACCGCTGTCGTTTGGCTCTTGGAACTTTTCATTCACTACGTTATTGATACCCATTATGGCTACCCATGGGGAAAATACTCTGCATTACAACTCGTTGGATTCAGTTTCGTGGTGTTTGCCATGCTTGTTTATGATGGTTCAATCCTTCGTATACATGCACTTTTCAAGTACGATGATCCGACCGAAACGCCAGCCGCTGGAGGTGGCTCCCAAAAAGTCGAGGAAGAGGAGAGACATCATGAGATATTCCCCATAGAGTTGGAAACAACTACCTCCAACAAGTCAGATAACAACTGAAATCATACCTGACCGTAATCATAAAAATGGCGCTGCTATAGTGCAATACCATTCAATATAGTTCAAGGCTAAAATGCATTAGAAAAGAATCAAAAACCCAAATATATAGAAGATGTACAGATAGATAATATAGAAGACAATATTTGGCGGATCGCGCAAAGTATAGGTGGAAAAAATTCAGTCTCAACTTTCGAAGCCTGCACGAGACAACTTAGACTTATTCTCTGTTCGACTCCAAATCATCTTCCTCAGTTTCAACATTACTATGGCAAGTGAGCGTTTCGTTACGACATCAGTTTTTACTGGTCAGATTGTATGCTTCGCGATTATGTTCTCGTTTTT
>Ga0078894_10003674_pt1 | contig 11648 bp, 5 predicted proteins | sample LauGreSu1BDMLBSD_2_FD_67506 | JGI IMG/M metagenome (GOLD analysis project Ga0078894, IMG submission 67506) | Freshwater lake microbial communities from Lake Michigan, USA - Su13.BD.MLB.SD (version 4) (version 4) | ecosystem: Environmental > Aquatic > Freshwater > Lake | place: Lake Michigan, USA... | reverse complement strand
CTGACTCCTTTCTTCATGTGCAAACTAAGAAAGATGCTCTCCTCACTAGTTACTCAGCCAGTCATTGTGCCTGTAGTTGGCAGAGATAAAATCTTGGTCTGCTCTGTCCCTCAATTGTCTTCAGGGGTCTACGGCCTAACCCTTATCGACGCTTAATAAGGAGAGACCTAAATGCTTGAGACCTTAATCACTGTCAATGACAAGATCAAGCTCCAGCCAGAGATAGAACTGGTTCTCTTCAACGAATCTATGACTATTTAAGTCGATAGTTAATTTGACTTCAAAGAGATCGCTGATTAGCAGGTTCTCTGCCTGCTAAATAAGAAAACTCTGGGGAAGTTTAACTCTAAGAACATGGCTTGTTCCTTCAGCTTGAGGTCTCTTGAAAAGCGAATGAACGATCTGGAGCTTCTCTTCAATCAGAGTACACATGCTCTTACCATAATATCCACAAGTCCAGCCACAATGGAGATGTTCGAACTTCCGAACCTTCAGCCATGTGATCGTTAGATGAACTTTATCTTTAAGAACGATCGAGAACCTTTGAGAATCAACTTCAAGTCATTTGAGCTACCAAAGGTTCATAAGGACTACATATTAACGAACTGTGAATGCTGGGTCGAGATTGAGTTTGATGGTCTACCTTCACTGCTGAAGGCAAGTCTTCAATCATCTGCTCATGAATTATACTGCGAGTATATCAGCTTCAATAGAAGAAGCTCAAAGCCAGTGGTGTCCTTTAACCTTACTCTAAATGATAGACTTACTTAGCTCCAAAGGAGACTTGGCAGCTTATCACTAGTAAGCTTGAGAGAGTAGACTATTCCAGCAATGTTTACTAAGAAAAGGAGCATGTTCACAATTCAAAATCACAGCTTAGATGTGGAGCTCATCGATTAAACTGGGTTATCTTACTACAAGGCATTGCATCAAACGCACTAAGAACTCTCATGTCTTCTCACAAGTATGCAAGGAGCTCCTCTCTATGGCCGAGCTCGTCTGAGCTCGTCTCTGCATTGCTCATTTGAAGGTCTCAGTTCTTCAGGGAACTACTTCATGTCTTTCATTCTAAACAAGTAGGATATGAAGCCTTACATTTTTCATAAGCTAACTGTCATCTAACAGCTAAATGGCTAAGAAGAATTGAGAATGACTTCTGAGTAGTCTTTCTTCTTCAATTAAGCAGTGAACTCTTCTTCAGACTCTATAACAATCACTTTCTCTGCAACACCTTCTCTTAGTATCTTGCTCAACCATGAGAATGCTCTATTGATTAACTAGAACTACTATCCAGGACAGGGACTTCAATTTGAGGTGCCTCTTTCTGAATTCTTCCCTCTAAACTCATCGATTCCCATCTCAGTCACAGTAGATGGAGGCCATTCCTTCATCAGTAATAAATCATGGGAAGTCCGCCTAATCCCTATTGATAACCGAGTCCTATTGCTAAGCTAGAGCTACTCTTTCGTTCGCTAAGAGTTATTCATTCAAATCAAATCCTCAGCAAGCCTCGATTAAAAGACGTTTTGCCTCATTGATGAAAACTATCACCTACAGGCAGATGTGACTGATGGGGATGTTGCTAAGTGTAAGCACACATTCTAAGTAGCAGGATCTCACACGATAAGAATTCAAACTCCCTTCTTCACAAGCACCCCAGTATTGATAGAGGTCTATGAATAGTTGAAGCTTAATAGAGTCTATCCGGAGTCAGTGATATCAACTGAAGATGAGATTCTTGTGACACTAGAGACGCAGAGTGACTGCCCTTCAGAGCTAGATTTTTCCTGCCTGTACAATAGCATTAGACTTCCAGCAATACAAGTGACATCAAGGACTTTCTAGTGCAGATCCAACTTTGCATAAATGAGCGATAGACTTATTCAAATCGGGCTCCAAGCAGGATCCTAGACCTCCAATAGCCTCCCAGTGACAGTACTCAGTAAAGTAGGCAAAGTGGCATCTGTCTACCCCTTAGTAGTCCCGTCAAAGGGCTAGTAGAAGTTCAACGTCCATATTCAAGATGTCTCTGGAAGCTAACTTAGATGCTTCATTCTCACAGAGAAGTTCAGAGTTGTCGAAGAAGTACCGCTCATCTATGTTGTCAATGATCATTACTCCTGTTAGCTCTACCTTAACCTTAGTGCTGGCATCAAATACAGATTCGCTGTTGGACCCAACGGGGAACAGTTCTTGCAGAATCATTTCGAGATAGTTCCAGTTCACTAACCTCTATTCTTTAGCGTCAGCCCTAGAGAGGTTTACACCTAGCCTCAGAGTTTAAAAATCTCTCTTGAAGGAATCCATTTGAATCAATCAAACTTGGCCCTTCAAGTATTAGACAGCCTCAGAATAGTCATTTTCGAGATAACCCAACCCAATTGCTCCATGAACAATTTGAATGCTACTCTCCCGCCTAATTCTCTGTCGATGGACACAAATTACTTAAGATTGCGGGTTAAAGACAGTACAATCTATTCAAATGAAGTCCCAATTCAAATGCTTGAGACTCTAACCTTCCTTGATGTTCAGCCGAAGCAAGGATTCCACGGAATCAATAACACCTTCTTTATCGTAGCGAGCAGCTTCTATGAGAGCCTGATCCTGGTTTGCGAGTTTAGGTCTATAGAATAGACCATCAAAGTAACTTCTTTGGCTAGAAATTCTTCTCTGCAATGCATACTTCCCTCTGATTCCATTTAATCAAGGAAGCAAGAAGTCTTCGAGGTCAGAGTTTCCATCGACTCAAGCAACTGGTATTCTCTAGGCTTCATTCATATTTCAAACATCAAAGTCAGTGATCCGAGTCCATTTATTCTTGAATATGGCGGGAATCAAACTATTACGATGAGCATCTCACCTCCACAGAGAACAGACACTGATTTCAACTATGCCTGTCTCTTCAAGAGTCCCTTGATTGAATCATCTTCTCAAGCTAGACTTTTAAATGAAAACATGGTCGTTTGCCAAGCTCCTTCTACCAAGGCTCCTTCGATACTGAAGCTTCAACTATCCTCTAACTAAGTGAACATGTTGGAAGTTGGAGCTATTGAAGTGAAGCCTCCAGTAACAATAAGCAAGGTTTGGCCTCGGTTCTTAACCAGAAATAGCAAATCGGCTCTAGTTATGATTCACGGCTCGCACTTTACCTATGATGACATGTTGCTTCAAATGAACTTGCTTAACTCAAACAATCAGACAGTTCAGAGCTTTACACTATCACCAGCAAGCATACAACCTGACCTTATCAGAGTCAAGATCCCCATCGTTAGCTCTGGGTCTGCTGTCAAGGCAACTTTCAAGTTTCAGCTTGGCAATCGACAGACTCTTGCCTCAGGACAATGGGCACTAGAGATTGTTGAGACCCCTATGTTACAGATTAGTTAGAGGTCGCAGAAAATGAAAGGCTCCTAAGAGACTATGCTAATACAAGGTAGAAATCTCTTCAGCTCTCTCAACATCACATGCTCTCTCGAAAATACTCTGGAAAGAATCCCTGTTCTTTTTGTGAACTAAAGTGCGCTTTCATGTCCCTTAACGAACTTACTCAGCGAGGCAGGAGAGTACAAGCTGAATTTCTATTCTGAGAGCCTCGACTTGTGGCTTGAGCCTGTCACTGTCGATGTCGTTTCCCCTCCAACCATACTCTTTACAGACTGGCACGCAATACTTAAACAGCATTCAGGCATTAATATCAGTGTTCAAATGAATAAGCCGATGGATGTGAGTTACATTGGTTAGACTGCCCTTTAGCTGCAAGGACCTAATTCCACTAAGTACTCAAAGTGCCATTTTGTGGCAGAGAAGCCTTCTATCCTCTAGTGCAAATTGCCTTTATTCAGCAAAGAAGGGGACTTTGCATTGAGCTTATCATATGATTAAGGCAGGAACTTCTTTCTGTCTAAGCACTTCCTCACTGTGTTGCCTATGCCAGTTATCGACTCTGTCTCCCCGCTTGTCCTCCTAGCTGGAACATAGCACTCCCTCTCAATAAAGGGAAGACATTTCAATCCTCAAGCTCTGGTGGCTGTCTGGGTAGGAAAGTACAGGCTTTCCTTCAAATAGGTCAGTGAGACGGAGGTCATTGTCTCTGCCCCTGTCTTGTCCACACCTAAAGACATAGCTCTTGACGTTCGATTCGAGACTATGATGCCTCTCTCTTACTCAAACTCTCAGCAAGTCATTTACTCAGCGAATTTCAATCTGAGTTCTGTCGATAGATCAACACTGGTTGAGAACACGGGAGTCTAAGACATAATGGTCTTCGGCTCTGGCTTCCGACACATCTTCAACTACTCCTGTCTCATCATTACAACAGACTTGCCAGCATCTCCAGTGTTCTCGGCTAAAGCGGAAATGATATCCATGACCCAACTGAGATGCCCTATCGACACTTAAGTCGTGTCTTTGATATCAGAGGACTACTACCATTTGAAGATCTCCCTCAATGAGCAGCTGAACTACATTATTTCGAGAGTGACCGTTCTCCAAAAGCCGTAGCTCTACTCAATGCTTCCCTCAGTTGTCTATCAGGATAACAGCAACTACTTGCTTCATTTAAGAGGTAGTTGGAGCTCATTCCCTTCTCTCAAGCCTCCTGTAGTCTTAGTCCAAACAGCTCAAAATGAAACTATCGCGCTCCTAGAAGGAAGCTACTTAAGCTAAGCACCGACGTCCTTTATTGACGTTGTCATTCCTGGAGTGCACAAGGATCACGTGTATATAAGTGTCTCGCAAGATGGGCGCTTCTTCTCGCATGCCCTACCTTACTTCCTGCTGAAAAAGCCTGTCATTACTAGAATCACTCCTAGCTACTATAATGTGACCCTGAAGGCTACATACACTTTCGGAGTTCACGGAGCTAACTTTGACTAAAGATGGATTCGCTGTTCTCTTAATGACAACTTCACTCTTGTAGTGAAATACTTCAACTCGAGCTACATTGAGTGCACATGGCTTCAGTTTGAAAACCAACTCCGTTACATTGTTGGGGTCTCAACCAATGATGGTTCTCACTGGGTTTATAGCTACTCATCCCAAATCACCTTCTTGAACTACCCTCAAATTCTTAAGCTCCATCCATCATCCGTGCCAAACAACTTGGACTCTCTTCTGAAGATTGAGGTATCAAAGGCTTCTCTAGACACTCTGGAATTCCTTCATATTATGATAGGAGGATTGCTATTCTAAGAGAGGGAGATTCAAATACTCAATTAGACATTTGCTCAGATCAAAATCAATCCTTCTGCAGACATGAGGCTTACTATATCTCCTGTAAGCATTCTTATAGATCCCAATGACCAGAGTTAGTGGTACCCATCTGGGCAAAGCTTAACTATTGGGCCAGCTCTTCTGTTTTCAAAGCTTACTTAATCCGTTGTTCTGCCTCATACTAGAAGCTTGGAGATTCAAGGAATTGGGTTCGACATTCATGTTTCACATCAAACAACGCACTGCTAAATTGGGAGCTAATAATACCCTGTGGTAGTAATCAACTCGACAACTCTCCTATGCCTCTCATAAATGAACCGATTAAGTCCTGGCTTGCACTCTGTTTCAATTTTAGTAGAGCATATCTCAGTTGAAGCAAATACATTTAAGTTCCTTCTTCTAAATGGACCGATGCTCATCGATTAAGTGAGCTAATAAGAAGGGTCAGCTTTACTCATTCAAGGAGCAAACCTCTTCACAAACTAAAGCTTTTGCCAGTATAAGCTTGGCGTTCAAATGACTAAGGTCATCCCGATCCACTATTCTTGCTAGATCATAGCAGGAATCGAATCTTGCAAATAGGCGATGTGCACTTATCCCTTTGCAAATTTATCAAGCTAGTCTGTCAAGCTCACTCTTACCTCTTATGACTCCTTGCATTAAACCTAGGATGTCATTCTGAACAGCTTTATAGCTCCTGAAATCATGAGAGTTGAGAATAGAACAATCCTATCTGAAAAGTTTAGAGAAGAAACGATTCTTGTCTCATTCAAGTCTGAAGTCCTTGACTATTCACTAATCTTTTGCAGGTTCTCGTAAGGATAGCTCTCAAAGTACTCAAGAGCAGTCAAGCTTTAACCAATGATGGGAAGATGCCCTTTTCCTGAAGATATCAAGCAAGTTGGGACATATAGTCTTGCTCTTTCCTACGACAACATCACTTGGTCTCAGAACTTTGGTGAGGTATTGTCATTCATTCCTTCATTGAGGATCAAACAAGTAACCACTGAGATCTTAATGTAGGATTAGAGAAGGGAAAGAGAAGTTGGGATATTGATGACTTAACCTTTGAAGTCAACTTATGGATTCAGCTGCCTAATGCAAGTTTCAGATAAGACTTTCACACTAAACATCACTGCAACCAGCAATCCCTTTGTTGTCAAGTGCCTTATCCCGAGCTAGATCTTCAAAAATGGTAGCCTCTCAATCGGAATGCTCTATCTGAATGAACTTGTCAGCTATTCACAGGGCAGAGGATTCTTTGAATCTGTCACTCTCCTTCAACCTCCTCTTATTAAAAGTTAAACTCCATCTTTCGTATTGAACGAGAGATTTCAACAAACATTGGTGATTTCAGGAGAGAGTCTCTAAGAGTTCTAGACTTGCGTTTTCAAGCACAATAACGTGACTGAGACACCTGTCAACGTTCTTAACTCAACTCATATCGCTTGCAGACTACCTCTCATGCAAATGACTCTCAGCTCTCCACGATTTGTTTCAGTAGTTCTCAAGATTGACGAAGATAATTCCTACACTCTTCCACAGACGATTCAGTACATTAGTTAGCTCGAGATCAATGACTATTCCTTGACTGAGAAATCGATCGTCTTGGAGCTTAAGAGATTCATCCCAGATCATCTCGGGGTCGCTTACTACTGCGTTTTTGAGCTTAAAGATGGAGGGATTTCTTTAAGAATCAAAGGGAACTAATCAGACAATTTGGTTGAATGCTTCTTCAGCAACTATTATGACTCTGAGTTTGAGACTGTGAGAGTCGAATACACCTATCGAGGGCAGTCACACACTACTAAGGTCATGGTCTTGCAAAAGCTAATGATTTGGAGCCTAATTGATACAAGCATCATCAGTTCCAAAGGCGTCATCCTATTCAAACAGAGTCGATATGTTTCTGACATACCTGAACAACTCTTCTGTGTCATTAATGCCGAAGATAATAGCTACTCTTAGCAGCTTATTCCTGTCGAATCTTCAACATCTATCGAAGGCATCTACATCAAGAAGAGCGATCCCCAGCAACTATTCGCTTGTCTTCTAGCATCTCGTACAGTTACAAACTTTGCAAAATATTCGATTATCTCATTACCTCAACAGGAAGTATTGGAAACTTAGACAGCAAAGGTTTCAATTCACGATAAGTAGGGCCTAACTAAACACAGAGTACTTCCAGATACCTTCTCGATATCAAGGCCAATTCACCTACAGTAGACCTAAAGAGTCTTCTTTAATCATGGTCTTAGTGAACTTGAGATATATGTGACTTCAGACGTTAGTCTTGAAGGGATTCAATGTTCTCTTCCATCTCTGATCAAGAATGGCATCAGCTCGTACTTGATTGGAGTAACCAAAACTCTCTATGAATGCAGGCTTAACCTTCCAGATACAACCTCTATCAGTATTAGAGACCTCAAGTACGACTAGGAAGGAGAGCTTATCGACTACTTAGTCCTCTCAACTGGAATTCAATGGATTCCGTTTGAAGAAGCCTCAATTCGAATGTGTGCGATGCCCTTAATCCTAGGCTTCAATGAGACATCAATTATGGAAAGTGAAGGGGGAAAGATCTTGACTCTTCTTGGAAGAGATCTCCAGCCAGACTATCTATACTCAATTGAAGGCAAGCCTATCGATTGCAAGATAATCTCTGAAGACAAGGGTGAATGCCAGATGCCATTAGATCTATCAAGAATGGTTCTTATGAGAGAGCAGCCATCATTACTCTCAATCAGATACTTACACCCCATTAGTGGAAACGCGATCGAGCTAGCATCAGGCAGATTCCTTAGAGTCAAGACGCATTAGAGACTAACTCCGGTTTCTACTACTATTGTCACCTCTAATTCAATCGTTAAAGCTGAGTTTATAGCCCCTACAGTTCTCTTGGAAGGTCCCTTCCTTTGCAAGTACAACTTTTCAGGGGACTTTGCTGGATCATACTCTGATGAGGCAAGTGTCTCTAGTCCTTCTAAAGTTTCGTGCAGTCTAGAAGTCAACAGGACCTTCTATTCTCCGGTATTCTAAGTCTCTATTGCTACTTAGAGTGGCTTTGTGGTATCGACAGCACCTATAACAGTCACGGTCCTTCCAATGATAAAGCCAAACATGACATTGAGCCCTTCTCTCACACTTTGCAATAGTCACTTGAAGCAAACTCTAGGGTTCCGGTTTGAATAAGAGGTTCAAACAGCCCTCTAGTAGTTCCTCTATGCTAGGAATCAAACGAAGCTCACGTTCAAGACCGCTTCTTATGCAGAGACAGACATTTACTTCCCTTGCACGAAAAACTTAACGTACTATCGATTCAATCTCTTCTATGAAGATGAAATGAACCTTCCAGCCTCTTTGACTCAAGGCAGCGTTCTTTCAATCAAGAGCTTTCAAATCATAGGCTTGAACCAAATTAACTTCAAGCTCTTCTTCTAAATTGAAAGAGAGATAGAGTTCGAAGTGCTCATCAAGAGCTTCAAAGCATTGTGCTTAAAAGGGAGCAATTAAGGCGTCGAAGTCTAAGTCAATGAGTTTCATCAGTTCTTCTGCGACTACGATAACCATACGCTAGACTTACTAACAGGTGAATTTAAGGTCGCTCTAATCCGTGATGACAATAGCACCCTTGTCATTGCAGATACCTCAACTTTCAAACCAGTCTTTTAACCGCAATCAATTCGAGCCCAACTTGAAAAGCAAGTTCTGATTGCTGAGCTTGAAGATACCTTCAACTTAACTCTGAAGACAGACCCATTAACATTAAGGACTCTTGACTCTTCAAACGTCCTATGCAAACTTAGGTCTTTAGACTGTACCTCAGGCTGTGACTTTTATCTCGAAGCCATTCTTTCTGTATCAGTGATCACATGCTTTATTGGAGATCTACAGTTCAAGGAGCCAATGATAGTATCACTTGTAATTGAGGAGTCTGAGATTGCCTTGCAAGGAAGAAACGAGATCACTTTCAGCAACGTAGTCATCTTAAAGACTGTTCCTTTGGACTATGCGTTCAAAGGTACATTCTAGGTAGTGGATCTCCTACTATCTAGAGATATGACTGGGTTCTCAGTGAACTGCATTTTCGCATCAAAGACAGACTTGCACAGGCCGTCACTATTAGTGGCTGGAACCTTAAGCTTAAACAAGGTGAGATGTCCTATTACTAAGTTAGGACTTACTAACGATACCTACTGGGTAAGCATAGGGTTAAAGAGCTCTTCCATGTACCTGAATTCAGGCAAATCTTCTCTGACTGTCTACGATCAGGTCAATATAACTCGCTGCGACACACTGTTTATAAACAACAGATCTCCTATTGCCGAACTGACTATCTATGGAAGCTATGGAGGACTGCTTTAGTACTTTAAGAGAGAAGGAAGTTTCGACGCAGTCTCAATTGTGCTTGACGGTTTAACGGACATGAGTACTAAGAAGACTCTAGAAGTCTCAATCAACGGAGTCTCACTAAGTCATCTGGTATTCTCTTTGCCAGACATGAAGCAGATGACATTTAGCCAACTTCCAGTCTAAGTGACTCTTAGAGTAGTGGACCGGACATCTAACGTTACCATAGCAAGTCTAGATCAAGCCATCTCAATCATAGAGCAAGGAGAGATAATAGAAGTCATCCCTAAGGTTATCTTTTCATCGATTGGCAACTTTAACGCAACGCTCTCCATTAAGTCATCGATGAACATGACTCTCTGCATGTTGAACATCTCAGGAACCAAAGTGGTATAGACAAGCCTATCTCCTATATAGAGGGGTGTTTATTCTCTCTTACTTGAAAGGTCAGTGTCATCTATTAGATGCGGAGTTCTATCATATGACAATCGATTTATACCTCTTACTGATGAGTTTCTAGTTCAGAGAACAGAGCCTGTTGAATTCGAATCATTCATCCCTAAGAATGGTCCTTCAACTGGAGGGACATCACTACTTGTCAAAGGGAGAAACTTCCTCAAACCTTTGGTCTTCAATCAAGGCCTCCTCTGCCAGTTCGGAACTTTTAGTGTCCCAGCAGATGTTAAGAACAACTCTTATCTTGAGTGTGTCACACCCAAGTTCAGTAAAGCTGGTCCCACTCCATTCACAGTCGTCCTAGAAGATTCAGCATGGTATCTACTCTAATCAAAGAGTTTAGTGTTCTTCTTCGATGAGCCTATAGTGATCTTAGAAGTAATCCCTGGATATATTGACCTTGCTTATCATTCTGTGAACATCTCAGTCAAAACGCTAGCTCCAGTTTAATAGAGATCTACTCAAAGCCTCTAGTGCTCTCTCAAGAAGCTTAATGATCTCAGCGGAAGAGCGTTGATCTCTACAGCAATCTTTCAGGACAATGATGACAACACTGTGATTTGCCATTTCTAGACAGGCAATTTGTCCCATCTGATATCATACACCCTCTCTCTGTCGAACAATGGAGGAGTAGACTTCAGCAAGTCTAAGTATAATATCAAGGTCATACCTAAGGTCGAAATATTGAGCCCTCTTGAGCCTCTAGTGATATAAGGACGCGCTTAACAAGTCAACTTGACCATCTCAAACTTAGACTACTTGTCTTAGAACTTCCTTGCCACGTTCCTCTCTAATGACTAGGAGGAACTCTACTCATTCCCATGCTCGCGTGTTAGCAATGCAAGAGTGAGCTGCGACTTCTATGCTATCGGCATGAATCTTAAGGCTGAAGGATCAGTTGTCTTCAGAGACGCTCTTCTTAATGTGACTTCAATTAACTCGGTTCAAACGACAATCATTCAGGAGCAGGTTCTCGTTTTCAAAGTATTTCCTTCAGCAGACGTGCACATCATCCCGGGGTCAGATCTGATGTTCACTCTTCACCTTACTCAGCCTCTTGGTCCAGAGAGTATATCAAATGGCTCGTGCATGTTTGGCAATCAACTTAGTCGCTCTTGGCAGACATCTCAATTGATCTATGTTGACAGTTAAACTCTGACTTGTCTTCTTAAAGTACCTGATTCCTACTCGATTGGAACCACTCAAGCCCTGATGACTCTGGCAGTTCAATCGAACAAGAATTCCCAGTTATTCGTGGACACCTATCATTCGATTGAAATCACTCGTAGACCTGTAATCACAAGCGTTGCGCCAGCCTCCCTCTCTGATATCTTGACGGTGCACAATGGCAGACTTGACGTATTTGGGCTTCACTTTACCTCTTAGAGTCGAGTCTTTCTTCATATCGGCTTTAAGTTCACCCTTGTCAACTCTGAGTTCATAAATTCAACTCATCTATTTGCTGACATCTCTGCCCAGGCTGACTACCCGACTCTCAAGACATTCAGGCAAATAGCTCTGGTCGTGTCAAACAACAACTAGTAGCAGTACTCAGAAGACTTCCATGTTGTGCAGGAGAAATAGAGTAAGAGCATATTGGTGGGAGACATTACACCCAAGTTCGGTCCTTA
>Ga0078894_10003673_pt1 | contig 11649 bp, 8 predicted proteins | sample LauGreSu1BDMLBSD_2_FD_67506 | JGI IMG/M metagenome (GOLD analysis project Ga0078894, IMG submission 67506) | Freshwater lake microbial communities from Lake Michigan, USA - Su13.BD.MLB.SD (version 4) (version 4) | ecosystem: Environmental > Aquatic > Freshwater > Lake | place: Lake Michigan, USA... | reverse complement strand
TCAATGGCGGCATGACCAGTCGCAGCCTCGACCGCGTAAAAACCCGGGTCAGTGCCAGAGCCCTCGTCTTCGCTGATGGACGGGATCGTGCAGCGATTGTCGTCGTGGACAGCTGCATGATGGGACGAGTCCTGCTGGATGAAGTCAAAACACTCGCAGCCACCAGAACCGGCATCCCCGCCACACAGATCCTCATCTCTGCCACACACGCACACTCGGCACCCGCATCCATGGGCTGCCTCGGTACGGATGCCGATCCGGACTACGTCCCATTTCTCCGCAATTGCCTTGTGGAAGTCATTGAACGAGCTCTTGGCAGACTTCAGCCTGCTCAAATCGGCTTTGCCCGCACCATGGCACCCGAATTCACAGCACTGCGACAGTGGATTCGAAGGCCCGACCGCATCGCCGAAGATCCATTCGGAAACCCTACCGTCCGTGCCAATATGCATGCCGCCGCAAATCCCGACGATGTCACCGGTGAAGCCGGCCCAGAAGACCCGGAACTGGCTCTCATCTGCATCCGCACAACTGCTGGAAAGCCACTGGCCGTCCTCACCAGTTTCTCAATGCACTACTTCGGCGACAGCGACATCAGTGCCGACTACTTCGGACTGTTCGCCGACGGCCTGAAACAGCAGCTGGCACCCGATTCCGATTTTCTGGGCATCATGGCCCATGGTTGCAGTGGCGACATCTGGCGGCGTGATTACCGAAATCCAGACTCCTGGGATCCCGCTCTGACCATCGACACCTATGCACAGGGTCTGGTCCGACTCGCCGTTCAGGCCATCAGCTCAGCACAATACGACGAAAACGCGGACATCGAAATGGCTGAAGAACGACTGCCGCTCAGATATCGCACACCAGATACACAACTGCTCGAATGGTCGCAGCACATCATGAACTCCGTCGGTGATCGTCTGCCGAAGGATCAGCGGGAAGTCTATGCCCGCGAACAACTGCTGCTGCACGCCGCCCGTGAAACCGAAGTTGTTGTTCAGGCCCTGCGGATTGGTTCCATCGCCATCGCCACGACGCCCACGGAAACCTATGCCGTCACCGGACTCAAAATCAAAGCTGCCAGCCCGCTGACAAACACGATGGTGATTGAACTGGCCAATGGCGGAGACGGATACATCCCGCCACCCGAGCAGCACGCATTTGGCGGGTACAATACGTGGCCTGCCCGATCCGCCGGACTGCAGGTCGATGCGGAACCACGAATCGCCCAGGCTGCCATTCGGCTGCTCGAAAAAGTCAGCGGAAAAAATCGCCGATCCTGGCAGCAGCCCGAAGGCACCGCCGGTCGACGGCTGCAGGCCATGCGACCCGTCGCATGGTGGAGACTGGATGAGTTCAATGGGCCGGTCGCCGCCGATTCCTCAGGAAAACACCGACATGCCGTGTTCGAACCCGGTATCACGTTCAGCCTTGAAGGCCCCCATTCAGATGCCTGGTGCACACCCGGTATGCTGAACCGCTGCCCGCAGTTTGTTGGTGGTCGACTGGCCACAGACGGCGGCGATCTCGGCTCTCAGTACTCACTCTCACTCTGGTTCTGGAACGGCATGCCTCGGGAATCCCGACCAGTCGCCGGCTGGATCTACTCACGCGATTACGACAGCGGTGTCAGTGCCACAGGCGAACATCTCGGACTGGGAGGTGCCGGTGAGACCGCCGAACGCATGATCTTCCGCAGCGGTGACGGTCCATCGCTGGTCGGCATAGACACAATTCCCCGCTGGACCTGGGCGCACGCAGCCCTCGTCCGCGACGGTGAACAGGTCACTGTGTGGCTCAACGGCCGGCAGCAGTTTCGGACCAGGGCGATCCCTGCCACAGCCGGTCAGCTGTTTTTGGGCGGACGCAGTGACAGTGACAGCAACTGGGAGGGCCGACTGGATGAGGTGGCACTGTTCGACAGGGCACTCACAGAACAGGAAATTGCGGCACTGGCAGATCCCGCAAACGCGGCGGAAAAATGAGATCACACTCAATCACAGCCACGATCGGTTCTGCTTCAGAGCAATCACGCTGTTGGCACACAGATATCCCATGAAAATGACTTCAAACCGAGCCGACGGCTGCAGCATCCACAGCATCATCGCATCTGCTGCCGGCAGCCACTGAAACACCCAGTAAGGAATGAAGGCCTGCTGACTGTTCTGACACTGAGCAGCCCACAGGGCCAGCAGCCCGGAGGCTCCGGCTGAAATCTGCAGAGCCAGTTCGCTGCTGCTGCGACCTCGCGGACCAAACTGCCTGACACAAGCCGCCATGATCTGACCGCCATCCAGCGGCAGCACCGGCACCAGATTCAGAAGATTCACCGTAATGCCCCCGAACAACAGCATGCTGAAGGCGTAACTCAGTCCGGAATACTGCTCAAACAGTGAGTGAGGCAGCAGCTTACACAACGCGAAAATCAGACCTCCCGCAAACAAACCGGCTGCCGGACCCGCAGCCGATACGGCCAGCGCACGCCGGAACGGAAAATGAGATGATGTTGCATAACCGCAGAATACGTACAGCACGATTTCTGATGGATAGCCAAAACGTCGGATTACAATTGCATGCCCCAGCTCGTGTATCAGTACGCTGAAAAAAATGCACAGCACTCCGATCAGCGTCAACTGCAGGTCGTCTCCCACCCAGACCATGAAAGCTGTCGACAGCCAGAAAAACGGATGCACCCGCACTGGAATCCCCAGGATCTGAAAATTCAGATCAAATTCACTGTAACCGGCTGAGCCGAACATCGTGCAGTCCCCGGGACAGAGGCAGGATTCAGAGGTTTCTGTGTGGAGCCTCAGACCAACGCAGGATACAGTTTCGCTCAGACGAATTCAGCCCCAATCTGGAAAAAAGCCCCGGCCGCTGGCGCCTTACCTCCGGGTCCATTCCTTCCCAACAGGTGTCCGCTAAGCCTGCATCAGGAGCAACGGCCTTGGATCTTTTCCGCATCCTGATGGGTATCCCGATCTTTCAGTCCATCCTGCGCCCGGTACTCAGACCAGCCTCGAGACTGCTGCTGGGACTGATTGCCGTCCCTCTGTTCCGCTTCCTGCTCCGCAGAATTTTCCGAGTCCGGCAGCTGGATCGGGAGCTGGAAAAAGACCTGCAGGAATGGTTTCGGGGCTCTCTGCTGCTGCTGGCCGCCACCGCCAACATGGAACACATCCTCTTCGGATGGCTCGTCAAAATCGACTGGCTCGACCGCGCAGACTGGCTCACCATGGGACTGCGACTGCTGATGGTGATCGGAGTCATCCAGACCATGCCCGATCAGGAACTCTTTGCCGTTCTGCACCCCGGTCCACCCAAACTTCAGAAAAACCGCAGGATACTCCCGCAACTGCGGGAAAACTGGTGGCCCATGCTCCGCGGATTCCTCTGCCGCCACATCAACAAATCCTCGCCCGTGCTGGCCATGATGTGTGCGATCGTCGGAGCTCGACTTCCGGAGATGCCCGTGGAATCCGTCGCTGCCGCATGGCAACAGCAGGTCGTACTGCACCAGTCCATCATCGCGTGGAACTGGGTGCAGCAGGTCGGAAACTGCATGCCGGTTACAACAGAAGCCAGCCTGCTCCTCGAACAACGCCTGCAGCAGTCAATCAACAGCGAGTTTCAAAAGGCGCTGGAAATGGATCCCGACATCAATCAGAAAATGGACCTGTCCGTGCTCACAAACTATCTGCGGCTGTTCGGAGATTACCGCAGAGATCGGGAACGATGGGCCGTCGGCTGGATCTGCTATCTCGCCGCCATCATTCAGTATCTCATCATCGGGCTGATCACTTCCCGCGACAAAGCACTCGATGTGCTGTCCGAATTCGATCGCGCTGTCGCCGAACGTCGCCGCGCTCTGATCGAAGAATTCCGCATTCGAGAATCCGACAGCGACCACCAAAAAAACGAACGGCCTCCGACGGGATGATCGGAGGCCGTTGTTTCAGAGTTCTGCGAAGGGGAATTCAGAACAGGAAGCAGTTCCTTTCCACCTCAGATCGTCGCTGCGATCACTTCATTCCAAACAGGCCAGCCAGACCGCTCCGGCTCTGCGACTTATTGTGCAGACGGGACGGGAAGAAAGCCTGAGGTTCAGCCGGAGGAGCCGGGGCCGGAGCAGCTTCAGGAGCGGCAGCAGCAGGAGCTTCGACCGGAGCAGCGTGGTGACCGCAGGAGCCGTCAACACAGCCTTCCGTGCAACCATCACAGTTACCGTCGACAATCTCGTAGCCACAGGCTTCCAGAGCTTCTTCAGCCTGACGACGTACACCACGGTCGCAGTCAGCCAGTGCACAGGTCAGAGCAGACACGACAGCCGGGCTGCAGCAGCAGCCGTTGCTGCGGGCTGCGTCACCCAGTTCGTCAGCCGCTTCACGGCGAACGCGTTCATCCGTGTCATTCAGACCATACACGAAGGCGTTGATGATCTCCGGGTGGCACGAGCAATCGTAATCGCCCAGTTCGTCCAGAGCATTGCGACGCTTCGTGGCGTAGCAGTCGGTCATCGAGGTGTAGATCAGCTTGGCGATCTCACACGCATCTTCGGCCGAGCAGCCTTCGCCGCACTCATTACCACAGCCATCACCGCACGGAGCCGCACAGCTGGGGTCTGCACAGCCGGCACCAGCCGGAGCTGCACAGTTCGGATCAGCAGCACAGCCAGCCGGGGCTGCACAGCCGGCACCGGCCGGAGCTGCACAGTTCGGGTCAGCAGCACAGCCAGCCGGAGCTGCACAGCCGGCACCAGCCGGAGCTGCACAATTCGGGTCAGCAGCGCAACCGGCAGGAGCGGCACAGCCGGCACCAGCCGGAGCTGCACAGCTCGGATCCGGTGCACAGCCGGCAGGAGCGGCACAGCCGACTCCCGCTGGAGCACCGCAGGAAACGGGCGCACAGCCCGAATCACTGCCGCAGCCGTCATCACAGCACGGTGGCTTGATGTCGGAGCATTTCCGCTGGTACGTGTACACGTTCGTGTGACACGGACGAGCAATCGTCGGCTTACAAACAGCTGGCTGACAGTCCTCAGCACAGCCGCAGCTCTTGCATCCGCCGCTTCCGAACAGGCCGGCTTCCACCGTGCCAGTCATCCCCGACAGCGCAACTGCTGCACTGAACATCCATGACCACTTCATGTTTCCATCTCTCCTTCTCAAGGAAATCGTTCCTTCGACCGCCCTGGCCGATGACAGTCATTCCGGCATTTACAGTCGATGATTTCACATCGTTTATCTGGGATTCGAGGCCTCCGTGGCCTCGATCTGCCATCCGCAGTCCGAGGGACTACCGAGGACTATCGTCGCCTTCAATTCGTTCCCTTGAATCTGCGCAGGTGTTTGCAGCACAATTACTTGCGTCGTTTTTCGTTCGCTTTATGACGGTCGTACCGGTCAGGTAAACTGCGTCAGATCTACGGCCACTACAACCCCTACAATCTCTCTCATCCGGTCAGTTCAGGAAAAATGGGAAACTCGTTTCTTTGAAAACGGTTCTGTCTCCTGTACCGATAAAGCCCGCCACCAACATCTGCTCCGATGCTGCGGGCTCCGTCGAATCCCAAAATCCAGACCGATCCGCAGCACCGTTCCCGCCGACACCCCCCGCTACCCTCCCCTGCCTGCAGACCGTCTTGCGTCAGAATCCCTGTTTTCGCTAGCATCCCTGCTGTCCTCACCCACCCGCTGCACTGCTCGACGGTCGTTTCCCTCTCCGTATGGCGGACACGTCGCAGACAGTTCGGGTGCCAGCAGGCGACGGAGAGCTTGATGTCGACAACAACGCCGCGACAGACCCTGACGGCCTCAGAAATCGCTCACGTGCTGCAGGCGCAACTGCAGGGAAACCCTGACGTCGAAATTGACGATGTGCAGATTCTGGAGCGTGCCACCGCACGCGATCTCACCTTCGTCGGCAACCAGAAAAATCTCTCGCGCCTCAAACATACCGCAGCTCGACTGATCATCGTGCCGGAAAACATTCGCGCCGAACTGCCAGCCTCGGACGAACGCACCTACATTCTGGTGCCCGAAGCCGAACCGGCATTCCTCACAGTCGCCGGAATTCTGCGACCACCCCGACAGCGCCCCGCCATCGGAATCTCCTCACGGGCCATCGTCCACGAATCAGCACGGATCGGTGCCAACACCAACGTGCATCCGCTGGCGGTCATCGGAGCTGATGTCAGAATCGGCCACAGTTGCGATATTCATCCCGGAACTGTCATCGGTGACGGCTGCATTATCGGCGATAACGTTGTACTGCACCCCGGGACTATCCTCTACGCAGATGTGCACATCGGTAATCACGTGATCATCCATGCCGGTTGCGTCATCGGTGCCGACGGCTTCGGTTATCGACTGGTCAACGGCGGGCATCTGCGACTGCCACACTTCGGCATCGTTCGCATCTGTGACGACGTGGAAATCGGAGCCTGTACAACGATCGACCGCGCTAAAGTCGGTGAAACTGTCATCGGCACAGGCACTCGCATCGATAACCAGGTCATGATCGGCCACAACTGTCACGTAGGTCGTCACAACCTCCTCGTCTCTCAGGTCGGGTTCGCAGGATCCGTAACCACCGGTGACTATGTCGTCTGTGCCGGACAGGTCGGCGTTGCTGACCACGTGCACCTGGGTGACGGCGCGATCATCGGGGCCAAAGCCGGGGTGCATCGGGATATGCCCGGCGGACAGACCTATCTCGGAGCACCAGCGGGACCCGTCGCCGAAACCACAAGGCAACTGATGGCCCTCAAAAGACTGCCGGAAATCCGCGACACCGTCCGACGACTCGAACAGGAACTTGCTGCCCTGCAGAAACGACTCGGCGATTCCGCCCAGACCTCCGAACCCGTTGCCGCCTGATTCACCGCACCCTTCGCAGATCATGGCAATACTCCGGACAGCAACATGAGCCACAGCAATCCTCACATCTCGTTACGGCGTGAACTGGCAGAGTTCCCTTCACGCCTCGATACCGGTCCTCTTCGACTGGGCCTGCTGGCCGGAGGCGGTGAATTTCCCGTACGCTTCGCCCGCTCGGCTCGACAGGCTGGCCACTTCGTTTATGGACTCGGCGTTGCCGGCATGGCCTCAGATGAACTCTTCAGCGCCTGCGATGAATTCCGCTTCGCCCCACTGGCTCGCATGGGAAAGGCTATCCGCCTGCTGAGAAAGGCTCGCGTCGATCGTGTGGTGATGGCCGGCAAGATCGAAAAAACCGTCCTCTTCCACCCCTTCCGCTGGCTGAGACTGCTGCCCGACTGGCGGACCATCCACATGTGGTACCGATTCGCCAGACAAAACAAAAAAGATGACACCATTCTCCTCGCCATCATTCGCGAATTCGAACGTGACGGACTGGTCTTCGACTCAGCACTTAACTTTGCACCGGAGCTGCTCGTGAAACACGGCTTCCTGACTCAGCGACGTCCCACTCCTGCTCAATGGAAGGACATCCGATTCGGCTGGGATCTCGCCCGCGAAATGGGACGCCTCGACGTCGGACAAACCGTCGTCGTCAACGATACCGCAGTGATCGCCGTGGAAGCCATCGAAGGCACAGATCGCTGCATCAGGAGGGCCGGTGACCTCTGCCGCCGCGGTGGCTTCACAGTCGTCAAAGTTGCCAAGCCCGGACAGGATATGCGGTTTGATGTCCCCACGGTCGGGGCCGAAACCATCCGCAGCATGCATGAAGCCGGTGGACGGGTCCTCGCAATCGAAGCCGGCATGACCATCATCATCAGCCCCGAAGAAACAGCTGCACTCGCCGATAAATTCGGTATTGCCATCGTCGCTGTCAACTCAGAAGAACTGGCACTGCAGTCCGCTGCCTGAGCCTGTTCTGTCAATGACAACGCTCCAAAATCACGAATTTCAGCCGCCTGCCGGGCGATTCACCCTTTCCACTGGGGATTCTCGCGGAATTGTCCGAGAATTCTCTTTGGCACTCGACTCGATCTGCCGCTAGAATTCGCATTCATTCGGGCAAAGACTGCCTGTCGTCTTTCACTCGCCCGCCCTCGTCGATGGATCCGACCCGGCACCAGGCAAACCTGCGCATCGGTGGTCTCCATGGCCCAGTCAGCCAGCCTCCCTGTCCCCCGGCTCCACGTGGCACTTCACTCGGCACTGCTCTGGCTGCTCGGCAGTTTCCTGCTGACCGCATCCGCAGTGGCTCAGACAGATGCCAACACCAAAGCCGGCGGGGGCGTCGTATGGTATGTCGGTACGGTGCTGTCCAGTGCCGCAGAAGCCGAACGAATCGATCTCGGTGACGTGCACGGGATACTCGAAGGTGACCAGCTCGCTGCCTTCCGACGCACTGATAATCACTACAAACCCCTCGGAACTGTCCAGATCATCGAATCTCACCCCACCTGGTCGCGTCCCGGTGGACCCGTCGCCGCACAATTGCAGCAGGGTGACCTCGTGCTGGGAATTCGCACGGTACGGCAGATCGGAACCGGCAGCGACTTCAGCGAAGCCTTTCTGAATCGACAGCTCGTTCGCAACAGCAATCGCAATGGATACTCCACACTGCGTGAACAGGAATCCGCACAGGTGCTCCGCACCATCGTCAATCGCCAGCAACGCTGGGTGAAACAACTGAAACCCGTCGCAGGACGCATCCGCGGTGCCTCAGTCACCCCCGCAGACTTCCAGTCTCTCCAGCCACTCCTCAGCCAGATCCGACGCTGCCAGGATTTCACCGCCATCGGCATTCCACTGGAAAAATGTGCCTCTCCTCAGTGGGCCGCAGTCAGCGCTGTCCTCACACCAAAGCCGGCTGTCGAAGCCGCGCTCAACGCACCCAAAAACGCCCAGTCCGCCACCTCCGACCCGCCTGAACCGAATCCAGCCTCCAGCCCGGATTCGCTCGCTGCCACTCTCAATCGCCGTATCGAACTGATCCAGCAGGAATCCTCCGTCGTACTCTTCGACAGGTTCCCCGAAGAACGTATTCTCGCCAATCTGATCTGCACCGCCATCGGCATCGAAAACCCTCGCAATGAACCACTCTGGATCGGACTCGAACTGGCTCGCTCACAGTTCCCCGAACTGGCTGACGATCGGGAAATGCTTCAGGAAATTCCGGAAATCCTGAAACGTATTCGCAACGCGTCAGAACAATAGACACCAAAAAAATCCCCCCAAAGCGGCACACAGCGCCGACAAACAGTGTCGGTTTTGGTATACTGGGTAAGCAGCGAGGACGTCTGCAATTTACCTCGTATATGGCAGCCCCCGCTATGCCCCGCATCCAGCAGCTTGATACTCAGGTCATCAACCGGATTGCCGCCGGCGAAGTCATCGAACGACCCGCCAGCGTCGTCAAGGAACTCCTGGAAAACTGCGTCGATGCACTTTCCACTCGCATCGATCTCGAAATTGTCAACGGCGGTATGGACCTGATTCGCGTCGTGGATGACGGCGAAGGTATCCACCCGGAAGACATGCTGCTCGCTGTCACCACCCATGCCACCAGCAAGATCCGCTCCGATTCCGACCTTGACCACGTCACAACACTTGGCTTCCGCGGCGAAGCACTCGCTTCAATCGCCTCTGTCTCAAGACTCCGCATACGCACTCGACCTCACGAAAACGAAGTCGGTCGCGAACTGGAAAGCCAGGGTGGCCAGATCGTCGTAAATCGCGATTGCGGCTGCCCACCCGGGACCGTCATGGAAGTCCACAACCTCTTCTTCAATACCCCCGCACGCCGACGCTTCCTCAAAAAAGCCTCCACAGAATTCAGCCACATCATCGATCAGTTCTCCCGCGTCGCACTCGCCAATCCCCGCATGCATCTGACGCTGCGACACAACGATAAACTCGTCTACGAGCTGCCCGCCGCCGCCGATCCCGTCGACCGCATCCGACGCTTCTTCGGAAACGAAGTGGCCGATCACCTGATCCAGCTCTCATCCGAAGCTGAACTGCCCGACGGCCGCAGAATCCAGCTCTACGGACACGTCGGTGAACCGTCCCTCAGCCGCGCCACTCGACGCGATCAGTTCCTCTTCCTCAACGGACGCTGGATCCAGGATCGCAGCCTCCAGCACGCTCTCGAAGAAGCCTACCGCGGACTCCTGATGGTCGGAAGACACCCCGTCAGCTTCCTGTTCCTCGACATGCCACCAGCACTCGTCGACGTCAACGTCCATCCCACAAAAAGCGAAGTCCGCTTCCAGGACGGACAACTGCTCTACCGACAGCTCCTCAAAACCCTCCGCGATCGCTTCCTGGCTCTCGAATTCCGCGCCGGCCTCAGCCTCCCGGAACAAACCTCCCCGGATTCACGCCCACTTCACAACACTCCCGTCGCCGCCTCTGAACTGCGTTTTGACAAACCGGACTCCGCAGCCCGACTGCCCCGCCAAATGAACTTCGCACCGCCCAGCACCGAATTCGCCACACCGCCTCGCGTCGCAACAGCGACTCTCACTGGCCGCACAATCCTCAATCACCCGGAAGTGGTCGCAGCCCTCGCCGTACCGCCTTCCCAGGCCCGCGGATCCACTCAAACCAGCACACCCAGGCACGTCACATCCACAACAGCTGACACCGCCTCACTCGCCACCACAGACGCGACCGAATCCAACGACTCACTGCTCGCTGAGTCCACCGTCAGTAACTCCCCGGAAATCATCACCGACGAATTCCGCGCGTTTCAGATCTACGACTGCTACCTCGTCGTAGCCAGCGATGCGGGGTTGGAAATCATCGACCAGCACGCACTCCACGAACGCATCATGTACGAACACCTCCGCACAAAAATCCTCGCAGGCGTCGTCGAATCACAAAGACTGCTCATCCCCGAAACCATAGAATGCACGGCAGTTCAGGCAGCCGCCGTTCTCGAAAACTCCCAGCTCATGACACAGATGGGCTTCGACATTCAGGAATTCGGCGGCACCACACTGCTGCTGCACGCCTTCCCGGTACTCATCCCCCGCGGAAGCATCGTTCGCATCGTGCTCGACTTCGCCGAAAAACTCGTCCAGAAAGACGGACGACTCAGCCGCCGTGACCTGCTCGATCACATGCTCCATACCATGTCCTGCCGCGCAGCCATCAAATCAGGCCAGCGCCTGGCACTCGAGGAAATGCGCGAACTGCTGCGGCAAAGACATCTCGTCCAGGACTCCCACCACTGTCCACACGGACGCCCCACAGCACTCACACTCAGCCGACACACACTCGACCAGCAGTTCGGCAGACTGGGCTGACGGCCACAATACTCAGAAGCTCACTCTCATCCGGCACCTCACTCGTGCCGCAATGCTTCAATCGGATCCAGCTGGGCTGCCGAACGAGCCGGGTACAGGCCAAAAATCACACCAATACCCACAGAAATTCCAAATGCGAGGGGCAGACTGGCAGGCACCACCTGCGGATTCAGATTCGAAAACATCTCGCTGAATTCCGACCCACCGCCCGACTCAAAAAAGAATTGCTCCGCCACTGACTTCATTCCCTGAAATACCAGCGGAGTCGACAAACCCAGCAGCACGCCGATCAGACCGCCACTGCCAGCCAGCACAATCGTCTCGGTCAGAAACTGAGTCGTGATGTCCTGCCGCTTCGCGCCCAACGCTCGACGAATTCCGATCTCACGAGTTCTCTC
>Ga0078894_10003672_pt1 | contig 11650 bp, 11 predicted proteins | sample LauGreSu1BDMLBSD_2_FD_67506 | JGI IMG/M metagenome (GOLD analysis project Ga0078894, IMG submission 67506) | Freshwater lake microbial communities from Lake Michigan, USA - Su13.BD.MLB.SD (version 4) (version 4) | ecosystem: Environmental > Aquatic > Freshwater > Lake | place: Lake Michigan... | reverse complement strand
TTTTGAGTTATTACCCCACTAATATTAGATGCAACATTTCCCTTTTCACGACTAAAGGTCGATTCGTTGCTTGTAACATTTGTTCCTGTTACGGTCAGAGTACGACCAATGGGAGAATATGTTCCTAGTGATATATCCTTAATTCCTTGACCTGTAGCACCTACACTATCGGTAACAATAAATCTATAGTTGAAAGTTCCTGATGCACCAAACGCACTATCCGTCATTGTATGTGTAAATGTTCCTGATGATGCTGTTCCTGTCGTGGAAAGTACAGTCCACGATCCCGAGTTGTTTCTTCTCCATTCCAACGACACACCACTCAAAGATGCACCCAATGAGTTTATCGTGTGTGAGAAATTCAGGACATTGCTTATGGCTGTTTGATTAAATGCAATTGTTGTTGGACTGGTCAAAGTGACGGTTGGCGGAAGTGCTGCAATCAATGCATCTTTGATTACTTCAACGGCAGTCTTTCCAAACGCAGGAATTGTGTCTCCCTGAACATACTTTCCGAAGAATTTGCCATTGCCAAATGCAGCAGTAAGGTCGGAATCAAATACAAATTGTGAACCAGTTGGTCCCAAGTAACCTAAATTGATTTCTGCTGTTGTTCCATCGGGGAAAAGTTTCTGCACATAGAGATAGTTTGATCTCAACTCTGCGCCAGTATATCCAACGCCTGTTGCGCCACGATCACCTGTTGCGCCACGATCACCTGTTGCGCCACGATCACCCGTAGCACCCGTATTTCCCGTTCCACCAAGGAATCCATCATTTCCGGTTGCACCCGTGTTTCCCCTGACATACCCAAGTTGAATTGGAGAACCAATCGAACCATCGGGATACAGGATGCTGATGTAGAGATAGTTGTCACCGCTGACTCCTGCTGCGGTATATCCGTATCCTGTTGTTCCTTGTGCGCCCGTTGCACCGGTTGAACCTGTCGCACCTGTTACACCGCGATCACCCGTATTTCCCGTTCCACCAAGGAATCCATCATTTCCGGTTGCACCCGTGTTTCCCCTGACATATCCAAGTTGAATTGGAGAACCAACCGAACCATCGGGATACAGGATGCTGATGTAGAGATAGTTGTCACCGCTGACTCCTGCTGCGGTATATCCGTATCCGGTTGTTCCTTGTGCGCCCGTAGCACCAGTATTGCCGGTTGCACCCGTAACTCCGATGCCAGTTGCTCCCGTTGGACCAACTTGCGTATACATCACCTGTGTTGCGGTCAGGATGATTGATGGGATTGCAGGGGCAGGAAAAACAGCAGGAAGATACTGAATCGAAAGTTCTGTACTTGTTGTCTGCCATGCCAACTCTAGGTAATCGCCTGCGTTGACCCTCAAAACATAGTTGACGGTTCCAATAGCATGACCATCAATATTGCCGTGTCTTGAAACAACGCTCCACTTACTGTCGGTATCTGCAACATTGGTGCCGTTTTTCTTCAACCAAATGTTCGCATCGTGTATTTGGTTCGATGTGTTTACAAACTGCACAGAATAGATGATGCTGTACACACCGCCGCTTGAGAATGTCAGCCGACTGCCATTTGTAACGGAAACCCCGAATGAATCGGGATCTGTATTGTTGTAGGTTATCAGATATTCAGAGTTTGCAGTTGTGGCTATCTGATCCTGAGTTGACCAAAATGAACCCCAATAGCCCAAGGCACCACCCGCACCTGTTGCACCTGTTGCACCCTGAGAACCCGTTGCACCTGTAGGACCAACGCTTCCGCTTCCACCGCCAACGCCGCCCAAGTTCGTGATCGTGATGGAGTTCGTGGAGGGATCGGTTGCAAGTGAGATGCCGACTCCTGCAACGAGATTCAGGTTTTCTGCATCATATTGAACTGCGGTAAGACCAGGTTGACCCGAAATGCTTATCGTCTTGAATGCGGTATCAAGACCGCCGCCAGGATTCCCGATGACGGTGGTTCCGAGTTTTGAGGAATCAATGCTGATTACCTTCGACTTGTTGTCATAGCGAAGGGGATAAATCGCCTTGACAATGCCAGAATCGCCAGTTGCACCACGCTCACCTTGTGAACCTTTCTCACCCTTCTCTCCCTGTTCGCCCTTCTCCCCACGCTCACCCTTCTCTCCCTGTTCACCCTTTGGTCCGGCGACACCTTGAAGACCTTGGGAACCATCATCGCCCCTGTCTCCCTTGTCGCCCTGTTCACCCTTTGGTCCGGCAACACCTTGCGGTCCTACCTCTCCGCGTTCCCCTTGCTCTCCCTGCTCCCCGCGTTCGCCTCTTTCTCCTTGATCTCCCTTTTCGCCTTTCTCGCCTCTTTCGCCTTGCGGTCCTCTATCTCCTGCTGCACCTTTTTCGCCACGAAGACCTTGGGGTCCAGATGCGCCTTGGGAACCCGTTTCCCCGCGATCTCCTTTTTGCCCACGGGAGCCGATCTCGCCCTTTTCACCCTTTTCGCCCCTCTCACCCTTGTCGCCTTTGTCGCCTTGGATGCCCTTCTCGCCACGATCACCTCTCTCGCCCTTTGGGCCTGTGATGCCACGAAGACCACGGAGACCCCTTTCGCCAGGTTCTCCCTTGTCTCCCTTCTCGCCCTTTGGACCTTGCTGTCCTTGGACGATCTGTGGCTCTTCTTTTATAGGTTCAGGTGCAACATCATCCCCATCAGAGTTCAGGAACTCTTGGTATTCATTGAACAACTTCTCAAAGCCATCGTCTTCAGGTTGTTCGTTGTGGATGAAGTCTCGGAAATTAGCCATGCAGGATATTTAGACCCCGCTTCAAGTGCCTGTAAGAGCCTTCCAAGATTGAGGGAACAAAGGTTGTATAATTGTTGAAATAGCCTTGGCGTATTCCTGACATTCCCATTGGGCATGGGGATCTGACCGCTGTGTGTATACACGGGCAAAGGCGGAAAGCGAACCAGTCCACCACCATTCCGTGTAAGTACCTTGTGGTAGGACAGAGCGAGCCTGTTCAGGAGCCACGCCACGCTTCAGGAGTTCGTCATAGGTCAGTAGAGCCTCCCGAACGGTGAATTCGTAGTGGCGATTCACCGTGTTATAATCCTCATCAAGTGGCATGAAGTCTTCCGATCCCTGCTTGGCACCATTTGTAGGCTTACCACGCCAACGGGGGAAATAGACGCTTGGTGGATCGCTCACATAGCGGCGGCTGACCTCGTTCATCACAAGACCAACTTGGTGTTTGCCCAACTGCGCTCGTATGAATATGGGTGTCTTGATTCTTATCGTTATTTGTGGATGAGCAAATGGAGTCCAATGCTTATGAGTCGCAAGATACTTAATGAGTTTTTGATCGCGCTCCGATAGAATCTGTTTGTTGAACCCTGCCCAATTCGGATCGCTATCCCAATCGCTCATCTTGTTAAAAGATACACGGGCAGCGTTAACAACGGTCAGGTCATTACCCATGTGGTCAATGTATTCAACGAAACCTTGGTCAAGAACGGAGATTTTGGAACTCATATTGATCCTCATATTGAATAGAGTTGGTGTCCAACAAAGACTGTAAATACCGAATGTATGGAGTGTTTCTATTGTTGTGTTCCCAATTTGCCCATCGCAAATTTTGAACGGTGTTGTTGTTTGGATTTCCGTCTATATGGTCTACTACCGGATAGTTATTTGGATTTGGTATGAATGCTTCAGCAACAAGACGATGAATCAACTGTGTAGAAGATCTTCCGTTTCTATAGAGACCTACAGATTTATGACCATACTCTGACACTTCTACCCCTACAAGTTCTTTTGATTTGAATGTTCGTTTTCGTTGAAACGGTTTGCCAGATTTAGAGAAGTTCTTGTCAATTATGACTCGCTCTTTTGAGCGAATTTTTCCCGTATTGGATACCTCATAATAGTCTTCCCAATTTTGTATCGGCTTCCATAGTTCCTTCATTTTGTTTCCTCCTAATGGTATTTAGGAGAGAACAAGTTTTAGTGCTTTCTCTTGAAGAACTCAATCTGACGAAGACGCTTCTTTGCATCCTCTTCGTTGTCATACTCGCCCAACTTCTTCGATCCATCCTTCGACAGGATGACGAACTTGCTGCCTTGCTTGACGATCTTCTCGCGGATGTTCGTCATCATCTGAAGAGGCTTCTTTGCCTTGCCCGTTCCCTTGATGTCATCAAGCGATCCAAGGCTCCATCCGCCCTGCTCAACCGATTCATATGAGGTGACCTTGCCGCTTCCGTCCAACTTCATGGTGGAAAGAACCTTGCCGTCACGCCCCTGAATCTTGATGGTGTCCGCTCCCTTGCTTGCCATGCTTGAGGCAATCTCCTTCATCATGTCCTGAACGCCGCTCAAGTCCTGACGATTCACGATTGCCGTGTCGATGGTCTTTCCGTCCTTCTCGGCAGTCCACACGAATTCCTTCGGGAACTCCCTGTAGTGACGCTCAAATCCACGGCGGGAGGTGACCAACTTGTCGGTTGTCATCGCTCCTCCAACGCCGCTTTCCTCTATCTGCTCTTGCGGCAGAGGTGCGCTTGTAGAATTTATTCCGTCAAGTCGATCCTTCAACTTGGAGAACAGCATGGAACGGATGTGCTGCCTTGCGCCGATCATGTCCTTTGTCCGCAACCGATCAACGATTGCATCGGCATTTGGTTGATGGGAAATCTCAATCTCCATGGTGTCTTCTGATGTAGGTTCTTCTTCGTTCATGTGGATATTTAGGTCAGATGTGCCGCCATGTTGACAATTTCAGCCTCGCCATGAGACCTTCTGCTGAATTTTCCCGTATGACTTTCTGTATTTCCGCAGGATCATGCCCTGCAAGCACCATGTCATTGATGTCCTTCACCCTGATCTTCTCTGGCCAGAAGCAGACACGATGCCCGTCCTCCACGAGTTTTTGATAAATGCCAACGACTTCCTTGTTCCTTGGCTCGTTGTCCAAGGCAAAGATCAGGTCGCAACCCTTGAGTTCGGAGGGAAACTCCGACACTTGCTTTGCCCCAAGCATCGCAACGCAGTTGTCCAAGAACAGGGAATCCAGCGGTCCTTCGACCACGATCACGGGCTTCTTGGAATCAACATGATCCAATCCAAACCAGATGGACTGCAACTCCTTGTCTCTCTTGATGGTGATGTAGCGAATGTTCTTTCCCGATGCGGTCGGGGACAGCGACCGCCCTTGCGCTGCCACAAGACGCTTGCCTCGCATGATGGGTATGACCAACCGCTCATCGGGCGGGGCTTCCACCTCGGGATCGACTTGCTTTGCCCACCAACCGAAATCCTCGGTGAAATACAGCCTGTTCCACTTGTCAACAGGTATCTTCCTGCCACGAAGAAACTGCACCACCTTGTGGTCTTCGGGAAGTTCCGTCACGGGTTCCAATGATTCCAACAGGAGTTCCCTGCGCTTTGCCTCAAATGCAGGAGCCTCAAACTTGTACTGCTTTTCCGCTTCCTGCTTGCTTTCATGGCGACCGTCCATGCCATCCCTGTACTTCTCAAGCATGTATTGCTTGTAGACATAGGGGTCGATGTATTCGATGAACTTGCCAAGCGTGGTTCCGTAGTCACAGTTGTGGCAGCGAACGAAGAAGCCTCCCTTCTTCTCGTAGAAGTAGAAGCGAGTCTTGGACTTGGACTTCTGGCTGTCGCCGCAGACAGGACACCGACAGGCAGCAAGGTTCTGCTTCTTCCACCCGAACTTCTGCAAGCGAGGGGAAATCAGGTTGATGTACTTGGTGTCGATGTAGTTGGGCATGGAGAAAGTATACCCGACCGGCAAGGTCTGTCAATGAAGAAAGTCAAGGTTTCTAGTTGGAAAACCTTGACTTACCCTTGTTTTGTGCAGTCCCAAATAAATTGTTGGATTTGTTGTTTCTACAGCCTGTTTTTGACTTTATCTTGCATACATAGCAATTCACTCGGGCTGCTTCTTCTCTGCGGCAATCACATTCAGGGTCTTTGCATCCCGCCGCAACTGCGCGATCTTGCGCTTCTTCATCTTCGCAAGTGCCTTGAAGCCACCCTTCGGACCAGGTGGTTCCTGACCAGGTGAGACTCCTGCGATGTTCCCGCTGCCCACATTGTTCACGGGTGCGCCGCCCCCTACTGCTCCTGCACCCATTCCGTCTTCTGTCTTCAACTTCTTGGCTTCCAACATGGTGAATGTATGGGTCTTGCCAAGGATGTTTGCGGAGTACACGGGGAAGCCTGCAATGTCCCCAATCGGCATGCTTGGCTCGTTGAATTCAACCTTTCCAAGTCGCTGAATTTCATAGGTTCCAACGAGGGGCAGCGCATCGTAGTTCTCCTCAAGAATCGGCTGCAAGTCCACTTCGTAGTTCTTGAAAATCTCAACTCCGATTTCGTCTATTTTTCTAGGAGAAACCATGTCCTCTGCAACAGATTCCCTGATGTCAAACAACTTGGACAATGCCTGTCCTGTGCGGGTGGGCGTGGATGCGGAATGCTCAAGTATCTGCTTCAATCTCCATGCATGTGCATAGAACCCGCTTGGGTATGCCTTTCGCTGCTCAAGGGTGAGGTTGCGGCGAGGAACGAGGATGGAACCTTTTTCGTCAATGATTCCCAACTTGCATGCAAGTTGTTCCTTCCAAGGAGTCGTGACCAACTCAAGGAGGCGATGCTGAATGAGGTTGTCGTATGCCTTGTTCTTCATCCCAATTTCCTGAGTTGATCTATTATTGCTTGATCCAATGGTATGGCAACTATATCTATGCCGTCTATGTTCTTTGTGGTTTCTGACATGTATTGAAGATAGATCAGGAATGTCTTGAGTACATCATGCAGATCAGGGTCTATCTTGAAGAAGAGGAGTCGGGTCGCAGCCTCGTTGCCGAAGACATTGTAGAAGGTTATCAGGTGATTGAGTATCAGCCGTTCCCGCAACTCCCCCGATCTTCGGTATCTCCTGAACAAACGCTTCAGGTATATCAACCTCGTCAAATCCTCATTGAACTCGTCAACGCTACGACAAGTTGGATTGTCATAGTACTTCGCTGCATACAGCGCATAGTTTTCGTTGTCAAGTCTTTTGAATTGCATGATGTGTCATCGTGTCAAGTATCTATTCAATTGATAAGGGCATCAGTTTCCTGATGCCCTTTTTGTTGGTTTCAACCAACGGATGTATTTGAGAATGTCGGATTCGTGAACGGCTTCTTGTTGTACGCTTGGGTTGTTGCAGATGAATTCATCGGTGCATTCTTGGGGGAACCATTCGCTGCACCTGGCTTGGGATTGCCGTTTGAGGCAGCAACCTTTGCCGACATTCTTGTCAACCCATTCGATTCCTTGGCAACGGTCAGCACAAGGTCAAGACCGTGACCAAGACGGTGGCTGATGCCATCGTCATCTATGGGATCATAGGAAGTCCCATCGAATCCCTTTCTCCCGCCAAACTGCTTCAGGGGGAAGAGGTGGGTTCCGTCCTCAAGCATTGCATCGTTGTTGAAATCGAAGGAAATCCCCTGTGACTGCAACTTCTGCTTCATGTTGTTGACTGCGACCATCGGATCGATGTAGCACTTGTCTTCCATCGCGCCGACAAAGGTGTTCAACCTCATGATTTCCTTCATGCTCAACTGGTGTACACTTGCCTCGGGTGCGTCCACGGCATTGTCTTGAGAATCAACAGGTCCGACTCTTGTGCCGGAAACATAGCCACCATATGCATCGGTAGGGAGCATTCCCTCTTCAATTTTCTTTCTCAAGTCCTTGAATCGCATGATGACTCCTTTTAGATGCGGATGGTGTCTGTCGTGGTATAGAAATACTGACTGAAGGTTGGGGCAGTTGGACCATCACCAGCAGTTCCTCCTCCTGTTGTCAGTCCCGCTGCACGATCAAATACGAGAGAGAAGATGCTGCTTCCTGTTCCAGAGGTTATACCCGATGGAGAGTTGGAACTTGAATTGTCTCTTACGGTAATGGTTACTGTCTTTGTTCCAACCGCAGTCAAGCCACCGACTACAAGGACTCCAATGTTGTCCTGACGATAGGAAACGCGACCGTTCTTGTCGCCTGTAGGACCGAAGAAAACTCTGTAGACTTCGACAGGAATGTGGTTGGAAGTCAGGCTGTTTCCTGCTGTCAGAGTTGCACCTGTATAGAGTGCCATTCCCTGATATGTACCAGACAATCCAAGCGTCAGAGATTGCGACAAGTTGGTGTCGTGTGCCTGAATCTTGATGTATGCTGTAACGCCTGTCAAGCCGCCTAGGGTGGATACGCCGTAAGCATTTACACCATATTGGTATCCTCTTCTTGCTCCTGGTCCCGTTGCGTTCAGACCGGCTGGAGTTGCTCCAGGTGCGCCCCAAGGGATGCCATAACCGTTGCTGTCAAAACTCGGAACATATGTTAGGAATCCGTGAGATACGCCTGAAGCACCTGCGACAGGACTGGTACCGGCTGCACCGGTAATTCCACCATCTCCATTGAACGGTGCGCTGATGTATGGTTGATCTTGGACTTCACTACCAAATGTCAAACCATCCAATACACTTGTGGATCCGTGAGCATAGTTGGAAGAAGTGACACCCGTGATTGAGGGGTCATTTGGCAGGGCCACAACAAGTTCGGTCAGAACTGTTGCAAATTGCTGCCCGCCGGAGCCAAATGAACTGCCGTTGGTAACGCCATAAGCGAATAGGCTTCCCATTAGTGGCAACTCCCAACCACGAACGGTGCGGACTACATGACGCTTCTGGGTCTTGTTGAGAAATTGCGGCTTTGATTCTTCGCGGTCGTTGTTGTTCCAAACTCCCATTTGTCAGGTCTCCTTTGGGTATCTCTTCTATTTAGTCCTGTGCTTCAAGCAGTCCGCGAAGGATGTTGCGGTCTTCTGCCGTAAGATTGGTGACGAAGTTCTTGAGTTCTTCGGTGATCCGTGTCTCGGTCTCTTCGACCTCAACTTCTTCCTTTGCAAGACCGGCAGGAACTCCCTTGCCCAATTTGGCCTTGAAACCTGCCTTCTTGATGATTTCTCTGGCAGCCTTGAACTTGTCCTCACCGGCACCGGCGGGAACGCCAGTCGTGGGGGTCTTGAACTTTGCTTCGTCAATCTTCTCCTCGGCAACAGGCGCAACAGGCTTCATGGCCTCTTCCTCGTAGCGAGTGATCATGTCAGCAGTCGGGGTGCAGCCACAGTTCTTCAGACCTTCGTTCAGGTTGTTGCGTAGAACTTGCTTCTTGCTTTCTGCCGAGAGATATCCCTCTGTCAGGGACAACTGCTTGAGATCGACAGCCGCCTTCTTTGCAGCCTCCATGATGGCTTGGGGAAGTGCGATTTCCACCTTTGTCTCGCCGCGCAGGACGCGCATGATGTCGTTTTGAAGTTCTGCCGAAATCTTGTTGTTGTTCATTGTTACCTCGTAAGGTCTGAAAAGAGTCTGAATGCTCGTCTATTTAGTGAATTTTGATACTAGCCCTTGCCACCCTTGTACTTTTTCCAAATGTCGGCATCGGCCGTGTGGCGAGTCTTGCCGCCTACGATGAAACTGTTGACACGGGCAAGACCCCATTGCTCTGGTCCTGCGCCAGGTCTGTGACCGCCCTTCCAAGCCACTACGCCACGGTCATAGACTTGCTTGAGGAATCTGTAGGGAATGCCCGACTTCTCCGACTTGTTTCGCAAGGCTTTATGCGATGCCGGTGCTTCTTCAAAAAACAGTCTGAATGACTTCATATCTCTGCTCTCTTTCCGCTAGGAAGTATGTAAGTTTTTGCCATTTTAGCAATTGACGGGGCATTGATTCCAGCAACAGCAGCAAGACCCGCAATTTTTGCTTGTGCCTTTGAATCAACATCGAAGTCCTTGATCCAAGTTTTAAGAAATTGCCACCGCTCTTGTGCGTGCTTCAACTTGGCAATTGCCTCTTGGCGTATCTTTTCCAACTTTTCTTCTTCTGCCGCTGCTGCTGGTCCCATGTTCAGGGCATTCGTATTCATTCCCTGTATTGGAGCATCTTCTTCACCATCACCTTGACCAGGAGTGCTTTTCAACATGGAAAATGTATTGTTGGATGTATTGTCGGCATCGGCTTGATTGTTGTCGAAATACCGATCTATGGGAGACTTGCCATCTGCGGGAGATACAGCAAATGAAGAGATTGATTTTCCTGGATAGTAGGCGTATTCGATGGCCGCCGCACCGATGTCTCCTGGATCGGAAACCATCATTCCTGAAGAAAACTCATGCAATTCCGTTGTTCTGTATTCCTTGAATCTCTTCATGGTGTTCAGTTTCCTGGATTGTGTCCCCAAATCTTCAATGCAAGGAGTTTGCGTGTCGGTGTTCCATCAGGCTCACGCAACTTGCCAGCGGCTCCCTTCATCCTGTTGATGAAGTTGACTTGACGCTTTGCCCAAGCCCAATCGTTTGCCGTCCACTTGTCTCTGCCAATCTGCTTCATGCGGACGATGGCACGGGCGGAATCGCGTCCTGACTTGATGGGCTTTCCCTTTGCTCCTGCCTTGGATGCCTCCTTGCGGGACAGTCCTGCTTTCTCGCCGCCTTCAGAATCAATGAAAGACTGCAATTCCTTGGCTCCCATGTTGACCAACTTGCGCCACTCCTTGTAAAGAGCATCCTTTTCTGCCTTTTCCTTGTCCTCTTCCTCGGCATGGTATTTCTGTCCAGGAGTCATCTTTGAATATGCTTTGACTATCTCATCGGTTCCCTGAAGTTGGTATTCCTGCAACTTCGCACGGCGAGATAACGAATCAGAATCCGTGTGATTGACGAGCATCCACTCAAAATCCTCGTCAAGGGTGGTCTTGATGTTTGAATATGGTTCGTACATTTGTTCCTTCATTGCCTCTATGTAAATGTCGCAAGTTTCTTTCTGTTCCTCGGATATCGCCTTTTGCTGCAATTCCCTTGCTCTCTCTATCTTCTTCGTCAATGGAATGTCCAACTCCTCCACGCCCATGAGAATGTTCACCATTTCACCGACTTCTTCCTTCTTGTTTCCGAACTTCTTGGCAAACAACTGCGTGTACTTCGACTTCTTTGCTGTCTTCTTTGGATCACCTGGCAACTTCTTCCACGCATCTGGATCATTGTCGGACAACTCGGCTCTCTTCTTGAATTGAGCCTTTCTGTTTGTCTGCTGTGTCTTGCTCAATCCCTTGACATACTTCTTCGGCAGGTCTGCCTTCTTGTCCCTTGCAGGGGAAACCGTCTTTCCGCTCTTTGTCTTGAACTTTGCCTCATTCACATCTTCCTTGACAACCGGCATGGTTGCGGTCATTTCCCTTGGATCGACCTGCACTCCCGCCTGTGCGAGGAATCGAATGCCAAGAAGAACCTTGTATCTCATGTGGCTTCTGTCGGCAAGGCTGAACTTGACATTCTCGTACTTCTTGCCGTTGAATTCGACATCGAAGAGAACCGTTGGTCTTACATCCGGTTTCTTGGTTGAGCCGGTACGCAACTTGATTCTGCTTGCAATCGGCTTCGTCATCTTCTCTTCACCGTTGAACTTGAAGGTGACGGTCTTGTTCTTGTCGTTTATCTCTATGTCCGTGGCATGGATCGAATTGTAGCCGCTGTTTCCCGTATCGACCTTTGCATCGAATTCCTTGCCGTCAACGATGATGTCCTCTGTGACGGCAACGCTGCTGAACAACTTCCAATTTGA
>Ga0078894_10003670_pt1 | contig 11653 bp, 11 predicted proteins | sample LauGreSu1BDMLBSD_2_FD_67506 | JGI IMG/M metagenome (GOLD analysis project Ga0078894, IMG submission 67506) | Freshwater lake microbial communities from Lake Michigan, USA - Su13.BD.MLB.SD (version 4) (version 4) | ecosystem: Environmental > Aquatic > Freshwater > Lake | place: Lake Michigan... | reverse complement strand
ATTATACTATTAACATTAAAAAAATGATAGAAGAAATAGTTAAACGTAATACAACAAAATATAATTCATTACTAATTAGTGAAGAAAAGAGAAGAGCTAACCACTTTATTTTAGTCCATAAAATAATTAAAGATTTTCCATACTTATTTGTGATTGTTTATCACGAATCATGTTTACGATTATATTTATCAAAAAAATATGAAAAAGAAATTAAATATTTGGCAAAAAAATATTCATGCACATTATCTCAACAAGGAGGTGTACATGGGTCAAGTAACGATACTGAAAAATCAGAACAACTTCCTAATGGTTATTGTTATTTTAATATAGAAACAGAAATTTTCAATATAAAATGTATCTATAAATTATTACGAATTTTATTTGAAAAAAGTGATGTACCTATTCATAACAAAACATGTATAACCATAACAGGAAAATATAGTGAACGGGGATACTCTTTTACAAGTGATGATTATGGTGATTATTCATTCCATTTAACCGACCAATATTATGTTTCTCATGCATCATTAAATTGCACGAATATAGCTCAAGGTTTACGTTTACAGGGTGTATTCAATGATAATGAACTTAGAACTGGAGTTATGAAACTTACAGTATGGACTACATTAGAATTACAAGATGTAATACAAAATTTTTATATAAAATTTATAAAATTAATTGAAAAACGTATCATGGACTGCACTAGTTGGGAAGATATTAAAGATATGTTAGAAAACGAAATCATAGATAATGGAAATTTGAAATTTGCAAAATACATGAAATATATTGATGTATCAAAGAAACGAAAAAATATGTCACCTACAAAACCGTTTGATAAAAAAATGAATGGATATGCTTTAATTCATATTAATGATATGGATGAAGACGAAATAAAAAACTGGTGCAAAGAAAAACAACTACCTGAATATAGTTGTATTAATGAAATAAAAGAAATGAATTTAACTGAATTTATTGATACCTATGGAATATACACTATACAACAATCCTTTACTAAAATAACAACTGTTACATTTGAAGAAATTAATAAAATTGTTGATGCAGTTTCATCTGAATACAAGATAAAATTAAATCATATAACAACCAAATGGTTTGAAACAAGAAGTAAATCATTTGAAGAGCTTGGTTTTTATGGGGAAAGTACAAGAGGTTCAACTTGTAAAATTCAAAAAAATGAGATGTCAAATGACATTATTCGGTTTGGCGAATTATCTAATGAAGATACTAGAAAAGGACGCGACGGTTCCAGACGAGTAAATATTTGTTACGATAATGATGATATATATGTATGCATATCATTTCACAATAAAGAAAAGGAATTGCCAAAACAAAGTACGAATTATATTAAAAAAATTCCATACACAATAGAAGAAAATAAAGTATTCTATTCCGTTCTCAAAGAAGAATTTAAAGAAGAATTACCACCCCAATATTATTGGAAAACTCCGTATGGATGGTTGTATTTGTATCATGAAAGTAAACCCGAAATTACTTTATTGAACATTGTATCACCTTTATATATTGTACCTGTTATACATCCAATTGTAACTGAAATAATTGTTAATCCTGATGTAGAATTATTTACCAAACAATGTTGTAGGAAAACGGATAAATTAAATTTAAGATTTGGAATAAAAGATATATATAATTTATATGAAATATGGTGTAAAATAAATAATAAAAAAAGTTTAAAAACACAAAAACTATTCAAAGAAGAATTTGAAAAATTTGATTACAAAGAAGAAATAAGTAAAGGAGTAGATAAATACAATAACCCTGGTAAACGAGGGTACAATATTATGGTTTCATTATAATACTTAAAAATATGTTATTTATTTTATTATGAAAGATGGTATTATTAATTCTTTTATAATAAAACATGAAAATACATTAGATGATATATATAATTATATAAAACTTCGTTATAATTTAGTTATGATATCAGATATAAAACAACATTTGGCTATTTTAATAAAACATAATATTATTATTTTTGATAACCTATATAAATTATCAAAAGAAGGAAATGTCATACTAAATGATAATAAATATTATTATTCAAAAATTATTTTTAGTTTTTTTAAAAAATATACAAAACATATAAAATATACATTGAAAGAAATTCGTCAAGAACAACAACAACTAAGAAAATATTTAATTTCTAATAAACAACATCTGTGTATCCTATGTGATAAACATTTGCCATTATGTTTATTAGAAACAGCGCATTTAAAACCACGATGTATATTAAACCATATTGAATTAAAGGATAACCATATAGTTGAATTTATGTGTAGATATTGTCATACCTTATATGATAATGGTTTACTATCGGTTAAGGATGGCATACTGCAAGTTTCCAACTGTTTATCAAACTATGATTTGTTCTATGAAAATAAAAAAATAATATCTTATAATTTACACAACGAACCCTATTTTAGGTTTCATTACAAGTATATTTATAAAGAATCCATTAAATAAATTCGTCAAATATTAATCTCTTGATTTCCTTGTTGCGTACCAGTGTTACTTTCTTTTCAAATGCATCCTCGTCCAACTCTCGAAATTTGTCCAAGTCAGATTCATACTTTTGTTTATCAAAACCCGGCAACTGTTCTAACACTAGACCAAACACTTGTTGTAAAGGTTTCATCAATTGATTCGTAATGTAATGCTTGTAATCAATCTTACACTTTTGTTCTCGAATAAATTCCGGTGTTTCTACTTTATTACCTTGCAACTGTTTTACTCCTTTTTCTTTAGCTACTTCAATAAATGCAAATTTTACACGGTCTCCTGGTTTTGGTTTGTTACCCGGGTCCCTCTTACCAATACGGTCGGCCAACACTTTATGAGCAATTGATTGTGGGTTTTTGTAACCGGACCGCAACGATTTGGTAATACACAATTTTTCCAACGATATTTGACCCTCTACCAATTTGGACATGGTCGTTTTCACAAAGGCTACCGCTTTACTGACATCTTGGTCTTTCATTAAAATGTCAATGACTCCACCATATCCATCTTTTAAAAAGGGTGAATTGTCACGTCGTTTCAACACAATCCCCATGCTTTTTCGGTAACAATGTTCAGTATCATCTTCATAATAATCACCAATATATCGTTTCTTGGAAAAGAGTGCAAACGGTAAAATGGCTTTTTCAAACGCTAGTTTGTGGGGAGGTTTCAACATAGCTGTTACTAAATCACCTGCTTCTTTTCCCAATTCCATAGATATTCCAAGTGCATCTTTACCCAACAATTCTTTACCATCTTGTATCAACTTGAATCGGAAGAATACCGAATCTGTATCTCCGTAAATATATTCCGAAGTTGCATTTACCTTACCATAAATAGTTTCACAATCACGGTTGTTGTACACATTTTCAACCACTGCTTTAGCAAACAGCAACATGTTTCTCCCACCAGCAGTACAAGAGGATGCTACATATTTATTGTAAAACATACTGGTAGATGCACCACACTGACCATAGACGGAATTGGCAGCAACTTTGAAAGCATTTTGACGTTTGTTCAAGATTTTTTTCATGAACGGGTCTGGTTCTGTTTCTATCATTTTACGAGTATCTTTACGTGCTTTCAACAGTTTTTCAAGCACCGAAGGTATAATGGCTTTTTTGTCGTTTGGAAATTGTGCAAACCGACAGACTTGATACCCGGATACTTGTTTGACAGCGGCTGCTTTAGGAGTCTTGCGAACATATCTGAACGTATCCGATTGTATGTCTACATAGGTATACTCCGGTAAATTATCATAAATGTAAACTCCATTTTGTTTCATACCATATTCTTCTATCAAATTATGTTCCAAATCATATACTTTTACACTGACCAAACTATCATGAGACATGTTATCCGCACAAATCACCGATGGATACAGTGAATTGAAATCGGTTACAATAACAGGCGTTTCAAAATAGAATCCACATTTAGGGGGAAGCACAATGGCACCTTCATATCCTTCTTCGTTATCGGATTTTTGTACTACCGGCATTAAAATACCTTGTTCTCGGCACTGTTTAGATACTAAACTGGCCAATTTAATACCTTGACCGCGCATTACAATAAATTCGATAGGAACACTGCAAATGTTCGCCATTTCTACTAATTCAGTCAACAAATCTATTTTTTGGAATAAATGATGCACTAGGTTGCAATCCTGAATACAGTAGCGTGCAATGATAGCACGGTCATCGTCCGACCCTTTGGCCAATCGAAAGATTTCATGATGGTCTACGTCATCCTTGGCCAAACACCATCTCACTTGTTTTTTCAAATTTGGATTGATAATTCCTTCTACTACAAAATAATCTTTGTAGACACGAATAGCTTGAAACTTTTTACCATTTTTATAGTAATCACTCGAATGGGACACTTCTTCAAACACCACGTAATTCATGGGTTCCAACCCTTGCAAGTTTTTACTGAACACGTACGATTCATTCGTATCTTCTTGGTGTTCTATTTTAGTTACTTTATCACCAATAAAGTAAGCAGAAACGTTATCTAATTTGTAAGATTCCAATTGATAATCGCGACGAAACATGGTGTACAAATCAATTTGCAACCGTCCTTGCATTTTGAAATAACTTAAATTATATTCGCCGCTAGCTAAAAAGATGGTAGATTCTTCAATATTCCATTGTCCATTTTCATATTTCCCAGCAAGGTTTTGGGTACGGGACAATTGCAAAAATTCATCGATACAATTGTTTTCTACCGCACGATGAAACATGAATTTGCAATCGAAACCAAATGTATTATACCCAATCAAAATATCAGGATTTTCGCGTTGAATCAAATCTTTCCAAGCAAGCAATACTTCTTCTTCCGTATCGTAACATTCAATTTCTGTATTTTCAATAGGGGAACACCCACCAAGAACAATGCAATGGTTAAGGTAAGGTTTGTTGACCCCATAGTTGACAAAGGTAGACCCAATAAATGTTACTTTGTCACCTTCTAAGGATGGAAACATATTATTCAAACTTTTCTGTAATTCATTGATTTTAGAATCTTTATCAAATTCGTCATCACGCATCATGTCCAATACGGTAGACTCTTGATTGTATTCACTGATTGGTCCACTGTGAGAATTTTCATCATCCGAATCTTCTTGTACAATAGCGTGCAACTCTACCGATTCGGTTGGAACATAGTTTTTCAACGGTTGTTGAATCCAACGTTCAAATAGAGTAGTAACTTGCGCTTCGGTAACTTTTTTTTTAGGGTAAACGATGTCAATATATTCCATTTGGGAAAATCCGAATGCAGATTGTATGCAGTTAAATAGTAAATCTTTTATATGGGTAGTATCTGAATGTTGACATTGTTCTACTATATTTTGCGCCAACTTTTTGTAATCTTTAATCGGAAGTGGAAAATCTCCGTGACTACTACTGGCTTCAATATCAAAACTACATATTTTATAAGGTACAATCGTTTCTTTGTTCGGCAAGGGGTCAATGTCTTTGGCCGATACAATAAATTCATAATCACATGTAGTTACGGGTTCTTCCGTTTCGGTATAGTGGTTCAATTGGACCCAACCCGATGGGCTCAAATTTTTAATATGAAAATAGCGTAGTAAAGGAGGTATGAACGATTCGTACAGTTGAATGTAATGATTTTTGAATTTGTATCCTTCTTTTTTTAATACCCATGCAAAACCTTGTTTTTTATTGAATTTAGAAGGAGTTGAGGAAGTAATTTCATGGTACCATAAATTTTTGACACGGTGAAAACAAGGTAGTCCTTTGAATTTAAAACATATGAATTTATGTTCGCGTTGACCGTCAAACCCATCCATTTTTTTACGATTCACCAATGCACAATCTACGATTCCATCTGCCATATAAGGTCCAATGGTTGATTTTACATGATTTAAAAAGTCGGTCTTGTGTATTTTTGTGTACCAATCTGGTACTCTACAGTAAAAGGATGGTTTGAAATCAGGTATTTCAATCGAAAACGTTTTTCCTTCTTCATTCAATCCAAACATATGGATAATAAAGGCGTCATCACGTGTGCTTGTTTGGAAATCTAGCAATTTCAATTGCATGGTATATACTATAGATAGAATTATTATTTTACATCAATTTTTAATATTATAATAGACTATGGGTGTGTTTAGTGTATTGTCGAGAGAAAATTGTTTCTTTTTTTACATCATGGCTGTTATTTCACTTGTATTATTTGTATTGACTATCGTTACTGGTATTTTTTATTCCAAAAGTAAATTAAGAGTAGTTATATTAAGTTCTACAGGTCCGTTGGTAACTTATTACATGTATCGATTGTTTTATTCCATGTGCGAACAATCTTTGCAATGAATTTCTTTTACTACGATATGAATAAAGAAATTAAAATCAATCCTGATTTATTCAAAATGTCAAAACCTAAAACGTTGAAAAAAAAGACGTTGACGGGTACAGAAATTAAGAAAGCTTTGTTAGAAACCATTCAAAGCAAAAATACCGACGACCCTATCATGAATGCAATTCAAGATATAGAATCAATCAAAGAGCCCAATAAAGAAATAGTAGAAGAAAAAGAAACACCAACGGTAGAACAACACATGGAAGGAGATGTTCTAGTCAAAACAGAAATCAAACAAGATGTACCTTACGGTTGTTTAAAAAAAGGTAAAAAACCTACTTTCAAACAATGGAAGTCTGTACCGCAAACTCAAACAACTACCAAATCGGTTAAAAAATTTACTTCTTTTGGTAAATCCAATCAACGTAGAACCGTACGTGTTTTAATCAAAAATATAAACACACAAGTAAAAATAGAAAAAGAAATAAAAACGCTGCAAACCCATTCCATGGAAACCATTCGCGAATATTTATTAAAACGAGGTCTGTATAAAATAGGGTCTTCAGCCCCAGATGACATATTACGCAAAATATATGAAGAATCTTATACTACAGGGGATGTTGAAAATAAAAACTCGGAATTATTATTGCACAATTATTTACAAACCAATTAATTTAGGAAAATTGATTTAATTATTTAAATAGTATCCATACATAGAATGGATACTACTATGAAATTTTGCCCTACTTGTGAAAATTTATTTTATTTGACAATCGAAGATGAAACAGTTCAATATACTTGCAAAAAATGTGGAACGATTGAAGACATTCAAGAAGATTGTACCATTTCCAACATCTTTTGCAATCAACAACGACAAAATGTTCAGAATAGTGTCAATCAATATACTAAATTAGACCCTACTTTACCTCGAATCAACTTCTTAAAATGTCCGAATGACAATTGTGTAAATCATGAAGACCGAGAAGACCGTGAAATTATTTATGTACGATATGATAATGTTCAACTTAAATACATTTACATTTGTCCAAAATGTGATACCGTTTGGGAATCCGGTATAAAAATTGATATAAAAAAATAATAACAGTACCTATTATACAATGAGTGACGACGAAGATATAGATGATATTATAGAGTCTCCTGCGACCAGCGAAGATGAAATTGAAGAAGATGAAGAAAATGAAATGAACAGTGATGATGAAATAGAAGAGGAAGAAGAATCCGATGAAGTTGCACCTACTAAAATCGACAAACCCTGTGAACACTATTATGAAGAAAACTTTAAAAAATTTACAACCAATTTAGACCATAATATGATTAATATGTTGCACCCACGGGAGAAACCAATTAATTACGATGAAGTAAAAGAATTGTGTACGGTAAAACGAAATAAAGATGGACTTATTGTTGACCCTATCCATACAACCGTTCCTATTTTAACTAAATTTGAATATACACGTATTTTGGGACTTCGAGCCACACAAATTGAAAATGGCGCACCTTTATTTATATCTGTAAACGAATCCATTATAGATAGTTATGTGATTGCCCGTATGGAGTTGGAAGCCAAAAAATTACCATTTATTATTCGACGGCCTTTGCCAGGTGGTAAAATGGAATATTGGAGGTTACATGATTTGGAAAATTTAAATGTTTAATACATTCCTTTAGGAACTTCAGCATACGGAGTCATTGGTCCATTTAATTTTATCATTTCCTCTATAGCTTTCATGTCATCTTTAAAACGAATATTTCTTTTTAATCCTGTTGTAGATGTTTCAGGTAACCATGTTGGTTTTTTACCAGTCATTTTATTAATTGCACCAGGATAATCAATGATATCAAACGGGCGGACATTTGTATCTAAATTCATCCATGGTTTTTTACATTTTTCTGGGGTGCTCCAATAGTTTTGGCAATTAGAAAAATTGTTTTCCATTGTTTTTGGCGCACCACCTTTTCTTGATTTTCTTCGATTTCTTTTTTTAATATTTCGTCTCGTGAATTTCATAATTTATCATTATATTTTATAATTTGCTTAATTATGGAACGTGTTGAACAATTAAATAAACGAATAACCGAAAGAAATTCAACATCTACGACTCCTTCTTTTTATTTTTCACCTAGACCTGTTCCTACTAAATATACAACCATGCCTATTGTAGACAACATTTGCCCATCCAAAGTAAATATTACCTACCAAAAACCATATAATACCCAAGAAGATTATTTACCGGCTAACTCGGCTCCATGGAGTGGATTTGCAGACAACGTAGATGTAGAAACGAAATTACGCTATGAAAAAGATTATATACCTTCTAGTAAAAGTTCCATGTACAAAAAACCTATCATACCTAGTACACATGTTATACAACCTTATCCAGAATTGTTTGCTAACGCAGTTTCATTTTCTAAACCAGTCAGTTTGAAAGATAAACACTTGTTTTACAACTCGACCAGTGAAAAAATCAATTATTAAATATATTTAGATAATTGAAATTAACCAATACCATGGAGGAGAAAAAAGAAATCAAAAAACGTGGACGAAAACCTAAAGGTGGCAAAATCATAGAAAATAAAATACCTATAGAAGAACCTATATGTATTTCTCAGAATATTATCTTACATTTAAAATGTTCTCTTCAAGATATATTGTCTTCTAATATTCATGTTGGAATTGAACCTTACATCCAAACTACCGGACACGAAGAATTTTTGTTAGAAGATGAAAATATACCTATTGCGCAAAAACTTAAAAATTTAGCTATTAAATTACATTCCAATGACATGAATATTACCAAAACAGATTGTTTTTGGTGTACGTATAATTACGATACACCACCTGTACACATTCCTAAATGTAAAATCAACGATACTTATCATGTGTATGGTTCTTTTTGTTGCCCCGAATGTGCATGTGCCTATCTTTTCAAAGAACAATTAGACGATTCTACATTGTTTGAACGGTATCATTTACTCAACTATTTGTATGGAGCTGTTTACAATTACACTAAAAATTTTATTCCTGCACCTCCCCCTCATTATTTGTTGACCAAATTTGGTGGAACATTGACCATTCAAGATTTTAGAGCTAGTTTGCGAACGGATAAAGTATTAATGGTCGTGAATAAACCTCTTTGTGCCGTCTATCCTGAATTGATACAATCCAATAATGAATTTATGATTACTTCTATCAAAAATACAAAACCTGAACAAAATTATAAATTGTGCAGAAAGAAAATAAATTGAAACAATATTTCTATTTTGTTTAATATAACAAAATGGAGACCATCATTGCAAACACTAACATGTACTCGGAAGATGGGTCAGAGTACATTCGTATTCACACCATTCTATTCGAATATAAAAATTCCAAGTTGTTCTACGGAGACACTGAATTAGATGCAACGGTCCATACTTCGTTCCAAGACAGATACGTGGAATTTCATGACGAGGTTCAGTTACGTAATACGGTAGGAATTGTATCTTTTTACCAATTGAACCAACTTTACCAATTTGACCCTTCTATTCATGTTTCACTTTCCTCTACTCTTTTGTACACTACCAAATTATTGAAAGATATACATATGCTAACCGATGCAATGCTAGACGTCTATGAGGCTACTATCATAGACGAATCTTCCAATGAAATTCATTGTAGGTTGAAGAATAATTGCTGGATTACCTTTTATTTCATAGAACTAGAATACGATGGATATTTAATTGAAATTATACACAACCAAACTACCTTGTACAAATATGAATTTAAAACATTTGTAACCGATTATAGTAATTTAATAAAAGAGAATTAAAGTAACACAGTGTAACTAAAGTATATGGGTATTCCAAGTTATTTTTTTCAATTAATGAAACGACACAAGCAAGTAGTGTCATCGTTGAATATTTCAGAAAAGGTAGACAATTTATATTTAGACAGCAATTCTATTATTTATGATGTAGTGTATTCTATTACTGAACCACTGTCTAAACATGAATTTGAAGAAGAAATCATTTCCCGTGTATGTTTGAAACTCCTTTCTTATTTGCAACATCTTCGTCCTTCACGCGTATTCATTGCGTTTGATGGTGTTCCACCTATGGCCAAAATGAAACAACAGAGAGAACGAAGGTACAAGGGATGGTTGACTAGCCAATGGTTGAACGAAAAAAAACCATGGGATACCGTTCAAATTACACCTGGTACTGCATTTATGAAAAGATTAGACCAAAAGTTGGTGGAATTCTTTGAACCCTATCGTTCTCAATACGAAGAATTTCATTTGTCCACCAGCAGCGAATTTGGTGAAGGAGAACACAAATTATTTTCCTTTATTCGAGATTATCCCGATAAACACCAAAACCAACATACCATGATTTATGGATTAGATTCCGATTTGATTATTCTTTCGTTAAACCATTTGTATACGTGTCAACGTATTACACTTTTACGTGAAGCACCTGCATTCAATGTAAGAGAAAAAGATAAAGAAAAAGAATTGCACACACTAGATATCAACCAATTGTCCAATTGTATTACCGACATCATGGGTAAAGATAGATTGCACGATTACATTTTTATGACGTTATTGTTAGGCAACGATTTTATGCCGCATTTTCCAGCGTTGAATTTGAGAACGACTGGTATGGATACGTTACTGAACACCTATGTAGAATGTATGATGGATAAACCAATGATGTCGTCAGGTATACAATGGGGTAATGTACGACACTTTATATCGGCGTTAAGTAAAAAAGAACACGGGTTAATAATAAAAGAACACTCAACCAGAAATAATCGTAACATAGATAATACTACGTTGGAAAAACGGGTAAACAATATGCCCATGTTAAAACGTGAAAAAGAGTATATCATTTGTCCCTCCAAACCAGAATGGCAATCACGTTATTATACACAATTATTACCATCCGTAAACGTGGAAGAATTGTGTAGGAATTACGTGCAAATGTTGGAATGGAACATTCAATATTACACTACCGGATGTTCCAATTGGACCCTATATTACCATTATGCCTATCCACCTTTGTTAGAAGATTTAGCCAACCATATTCCTGATACACAAACACTTGAACAAGATAGAACTGTAGTTACTTCCAACCAATTGTTGGAATTTGTTTTGCCACCTGCATTATTATTTTATTTAGACAAACCAACATTTACAGAAAAAATAAAAAAAGAACCAACATTAGTATGGGCCTATTGTACCTATTTATGGGAAGCCCATGTTCAATATTAAAATATTATAGTACTATATGTATA
>Ga0078894_10003664_pt1 | contig 11665 bp, 13 predicted proteins | sample LauGreSu1BDMLBSD_2_FD_67506 | JGI IMG/M metagenome (GOLD analysis project Ga0078894, IMG submission 67506) | Freshwater lake microbial communities from Lake Michigan, USA - Su13.BD.MLB.SD (version 4) (version 4) | ecosystem: Environmental > Aquatic > Freshwater > Lake | place: Lake Michigan... | reverse complement strand
CTTTTCAGAGCCGAAGATTGTGGCGAGCTTGGCTAAACGCTCATCCGGAACGCCCACGACGCCGACATTGGGCTCGATGGTGGCGAAGGGATAGTTAGCGGCCAAGACATTGTTCTTGGTGAGAGCATTAAAAAGGGTCGACTTTCCGACATTCGGAAGACCGACGATTCCAATAGAGAGGCTCATAAGTAGGACAGCCTACGGGGAATTGTCAGTGCCTCCTGCCACGATTGCCCCATGTCCAGCGCACTCGTGACCTTAATAACTCTGATTATCGGCCTCTTTCTTGGATTGGGCCTTGGTATCTGGATTTCACGGATGAAAAATACTTCCTCCTCATCTAATTCTCTGGCGCAAGAACTCAACGATGTGAAGGTCTTGCTCAAAGCATCTGATGATCGCCTGAAAGCTGCTGAGGCAAAATCTGAAAACGATACAAAGATTGCAACGCAGATGGAGGAGATGAAGGCGAGCGTTGAACGTATGCGCGCACAATCACAGGAAGCTGCAGAAAAACGTATTGCATCAGAGACACAACTCGTTGGCACCATCGATGAGATGCGTAAAGCATCCACAACATTCTTTGATGAGACCAAAAAGATTGCAGGAGCGCTAGCGAGTTCACAGACCCGTGGAAAATTTGGCGAAGCACAATTGCAATTACTGCTTGAACAAGCAGGACTTCGCGAAGGCCATGAATATGATGCACAGCGTTCAACAACTGACTCTGACTCATCTGGCATTCCCGATATCACCGTGCATATGCCAGGTGGTTCAAAATTATTTATCGACTCCAAGTTTCCCTTTGATCGCTTCCTTGAAGCATTTGGCACCGAAGATCAAAGCCAGCGTGATGAACTCTTAGCTCTACATACCAAAGATCTGCTCAAGCATGTCGATGCTCTCTCAAAGCGCGGCTATCACAAGTCACAGGGCTCACCAGATTTTGTCGTTCTCTTTCTCCCATTTGAAACCCTTCTGGCAGAGGCACTTCGTATCGATCCAACGCTGCTTGAGAAAGCCTTTAAAGTCGGCGTCACACTTGCAACTCCCACAACCACCATGGCACTTCTTCGCACCGTTGGACATATCTTCACGCGCAACCAATTAGCTGAGAACGCTGATGACATCACCAAGGTTGCAGCAACATTTTTGAAGAACATCACCCTTTTGCATTCAAAGATTGTGGCAGTCGGTAAGGCGATTAACTCAACATCTAAGGCGTATGAGGATTTGGTGCCAACGGCTGAAAAGACAGTTCTTTCTCCTGCTCGCCGTATTCATAAGCTGGGAGTTGCAGGTGATAAAGAGAAGCTTGCAATCGAATATCCTGATGCTCCTGCAGATGTCAGGGCGCTCAATAACCCAGATCTTGAAACAGATGATTTCATCGATGTAGAAGTAGTAGAGGAGTAAGAGATGACAACAGCAATCAAGAAGCCGGCAATCTCAGGCCCTGGCCTTAAGAAACAAGGTGTTGTTGTTCTGCAATCTTTCTTCATCTTCATATTTGTCTGGCTTGAGATGTGGATTCGCGGAGGTGCAGGAATTCTCTCAGGGCTCGTTATCGCCCTCGTTACCTACGGCGGAATTGCATACGGTCGCACCGGCACTCGCTATGTCGCAGCTGTTACGCCACCACTTGCCTATGCAGCAACCACACTTATCTACACAATCTTCAGCGATGGACTTCGTCCATCACGGGTTGGTATTGATTTCATTGCATCCCTTGCAAGCGTTGCGCCATTCCTACTTATCAGCGCGCTCTATGGATGGTTTATGTTCTTTAATGAGAAGGCCAAGAGCCGTCCTTCACAACGGTTACAGACCACTCCAGAAGTTCGTTAATACCTTCACAGTTTCCTCTGGTTGATCTTCATTGGGGCAATGTCCTGCATCCTTAATAATGGTGCGCGGGGCTGATAAATCCTTAGCCATCTGATCCTGCATCGCCAGTGGCCACGCATCATCGTTCTCACCATAAATAACGTGTACGGGAAGCTTTGTCGCAACAATTTCTGCAGTGAGAGCTTGAGTATCTTTTAAGTGAAGGGCCATAGTGTGGGTGGAGTTCGGATCTGATGCGATCCAGCGCTTCTTATATGTCTCATAACGAGGCAGCAATTTATCTGTCTCATCCTTATATTTATACCAAGATTCTTCCATCGTCATAGTTTTAAGAATATGAAGCGTGGCATCGAGATCTGGCTTATCTGGAATCCAATGAGGGCCGCTACAGAATATTGTGAGTGATCTCCAAGTTTGCGGCGATTGCACAAGCGCACGTTGTGCGACAAGTCCACCAAATGAATGCCCGAGTAAATGTGGTTTCACAAATCCATAGTGATTGGAAAGCTCAATGACATCACGTGCTAGTGAGTGCATGGAATAAGCATCTTCACGTTTGCTGTGGGCTGATTCATGTTGTCCCCGATTATCAAAGGTCAGAACGCGATAACCCATATCGGCCAGCAGCGGTCCGATGACCTCGAAATCTTCTTTGCTGCCAGTAAAACCATGCACCAGCACTACATCTGCAATGCGCGCCTTTGGTTCATAGATTTCAACAGCGAGGTTCTCACCTTGAATCTCAACAAATGTAGTCAATGACTACGCCTTCTTCAGATCTGCGCGGAGCTCTTTAGGAAGAGCGAAGAGAAGGGTCTCCTCTGTCGCGCGTACCTCTTCAACATCGTGATAGCCGTGGGCGCTCAAGTGCTTAATTAAGTCATCGACAAGAATTTCAGGAACAGATGCACCGCTTGTGACACCGATTGTCTCAGCGTTTACTAACCACTCCTCTTTTACCTCATCTGCATAATCGATTAGGTAAGCAGCCTTTGCTCCATATTCGAGTGCAACCTCAACGAGGCGCACAGAGTTTGATGAGTTAGTAGAACCAACAACGAGAACGAGATCTGCATTAGGTGCAATTGCCTTAATAGCTTCTTGGCGATTCTGTGTTGCATAACAGATGTCATCACTAGGAGGGTTTGCAATCTCAGGGAATCGCTCTTTCAGGATTGCAACAGATTGCATTGTTTCATCGACAGAGAGAGTGGTCTGTGTGAGCCAGACAAGTTTCTTTCCGGGTGTGGGCTGGATCGTGCGAGCCTCATCAAGACCATCGACGACGCGAACTTTTCCGGGTGCTTCACCCGCAGTTCCTTCAACTTCTTCGTGGCCAACGTGGCCGATGAGAAGAATTTCTGTCTCTTCATTAGCAAAACGCTTTACCTCGTTATGCACTTTGGTAACAAGTGGGCATGTTGCATCGATGGTCTTGAGGTTTCGAGCAGCGGCTTCTGCATGCACGGCAGGGGATACACCATGAGCTGAGAAGACAACGGTTGCACCTTCTGGAACTTCATCTGTTTCATTCACGAAGATGACGCCACGTTGTTCAAGGGTTGAGACCACATGCTTGTTATGGACGATCTCTTTACGGACATAGACAGGAGCTCCATAGAGTTCAAGGGATTTCTCAACAGCCACAACTGCTCGGTCAACGCCTGCGCAATATCCACGAGGGGCAGCTAGGAGAATTCTCTTGCTCATATCACGCAGTCTATTAGGCTCTCGCCATGTTCGAAACTTCAAGTGAATCCCCCGCACCAGTGCGTGTGGTCTCTGAAGCTATCAAGGATTACATCGATCGATTAGGCCCTATCTGGATTGAGGGCGAGATATCAGAACTCAATGAACGAAGCGGCGGAATGGCCTTTATGCGCCTTCGCGATACGAGTGCGGATATGAGTATTTCTGTGATGTGTTACAAAACTGTATTAGCGAGTGTGCAGCCACTTCCTGCCAATGCTCGCGTTGTTATTTATGCAAAACCATCATGGTTTACTAAAAATGGATCACTGACTCTGTCGGCAAAAGAGATTCGTCAGGTAGGAGTTGGTGAACTCCTTGCACGCCTTGAAGCGCTGAAAGAGAAATTAGCTCTTGAAGGTCTCTTTAGCGCAGACCGAAAGATTGCACTGCCTCGCTTGCCGCGCAGAGTAGGACTTATCTGTGGTCGCAATACAGATGCAGAAAAAGATGTTGTTGAAAATGCTCGACGCAGATGGCCATCTGTGCAATTTGAGATTCGTGAAGTTGCGGTGCAAGGAGCTGCCGCCGTTGTTGAAGTCTCAGCTGCCTTATCTGAGTTAGAAGCCAACCCTGAAGTTGATGTCATCATCATTACTCGCGGTGGTGGCTCATTCGAAGATCTCCTTCCCTTTAGCGATGAATCACTTGTTCGCCTCGCAGCTAGTTGCACAACCCCCATCGTCAGCGCCATCGGCCATGAGAAAGATTCACCGTTGCTGGATCTCGTTGCCGACTACCGCGCATCAACTCCCACAGATGCTGCAAAGAGAGTCGTTCCAGATATTGCTCAGGAGATTAGCGATATTGAGAAGATTAGAGATCGCATGTTTCGAAGACTTGTCTCAACGATTGACTATGAACTCAACCAAATCGCACAGCTGCGCAATCGCCCTGTGTTGAAAGATCCCAGCGTCATGGTCACATCTCGCCGCGATGAAATCAAAGGCTGGCGTGATCGCTCTATTCGTGGCTTTACATCCCTTCTTGAAATCGAGAAGAAAGAGCTCAAAGGCGTTAAGGCCCACCTTCGTTCCCTATCTCCACAATCGACAATGGATCGTGGCTATGCGGTTGTGCAATTAGAAGATGGCTCCATAGTTCGCGATGCCTCAAAGGCAAAGGCGGGCACGCATCTGCGCATCCGTGTGGCTAAGGGCGAGACCCGCGCCACAGTCAACGAGTAATCGACAGAGAGTAGATTGAGCACATGGCCACTAAAGATTCCAAGCCTTCATATGAAGCAGCGCGCGATGAGCTCGCTGAAATTGTTGAATCACTCGAAGATGGCAGCGCGACTTTAGAGGAATCACTCAAGCTCTGGGAACGCGGCGAAGAGTTAGCGAAGATCTGCCAGGAATGGCTCGATGGCGCTAAGAAGAAGTTAGATGCTGCAAAGAAGCCTGCCGAATAATGTCACCAGATTTCACCTACTCAGATCTTCTGCCCCTTGGTGCAGATAGAACGAAGTATCGCCTTGTATCAAAAGAGGGCGTCAGTGTTATCAAGTTAGGCGATAAAGAATTTCTGCAAGTAGAACCATCAGCACTTACCCTGCTGACAGAGACAGCTATTCACGATATTTCACATTACCTGCGCACAGAACACCTTGAACAACTAGCAAAGATTCTCACAGACCCTGAAGCATCAGCCAATGATCGCTTTGTCGCCCTTGATCTCTTAAAAAATGCCAACATTGCAGCAGGTGGAGTTCTGCCGATGTGCCAGGACACAGGAACTGCGCTCATCATGGGTAAGAAGGGTCAGTATGTTCTGACCACAGCAAAAGATGAGCTCGCACTCTCCCAAGGTGTCTATGACGCCTATACCAAGCTCAACCTTCGCTATTCACAGATGGCCCCTGTCACAACATGGGAAGAGAAGAACACAGGCAATAACTTGCCTGCTCAAATTGAGATCTATGCAGATAGCGATCACCAAGATGAATACAACTTTATGTTCATCGCCAAAGGTGGCGGTAGCGCCAATAAATCATTCCTCTATCAAGAGACCAAGGCAGTCCTTAACCCAACCTCCTTTATGAATTGGTTAGATGCAAAGCTGCGCTCTATTGGAACCGCAGCATGTCCTCCCTATCACTTAGCAATTGTCATCGGTGGAACAAGTGCTGAGCACACAGTCAAGACTGCAAAGCTTGCAAGTACTCACTACCTCGATGACCTGCCAACAACAGGTGATGCTGCAACAGGACATGGATTCCGCGACCTTGCACTTGAGGAAGAAGTTTTTAAGTTGACCCAGAAGCTGGGAATTGGTGCTCAATTTGGTGGCAAGTACTTCTGCCACGATGTGCGCGTTGTGCGCCTGCCTCGCCATGGTGCATCCCTTCCTATTGCCATCGCAGTCTCGTGTTCTGCAGACCGCCAAGCAAAGGCGAAGATCACCAAAGATGGAATTTTCCTTGAGCAACTCGAGACAGAACCTGCCCACTTCTTGCCTGAGACAACCGATGAACACCTCAATGACAATGTGGTGGCGATCGATCTCAACCAGCCGATGGATGCCATCCGCGCCGAGCTCTCCAAGCACCCTGTAAAGAGCAGAGTTTCACTGACCGGAACAATCGTGGTTGCTCGCGATATTGCTCATGCAAAGATTAAAGAGATGTTAGATGCGGGCAAGCCAATGCCTGAATATATGAAGAAATACGCCATCTATTACGCAGGTCCTGCAAAGACTCCCACAGGTATGGCATCAGGATCATTTGGTCCCACAACTGCCGGTCGCATGGATTCCTATGTCGATCAATTCCAAGCAGCTGGTGGTTCCTTTGTAATGTTGGCAAAAGGCAATCGATCAAAGCAAGTTACCGATGCCTGTGCCAAGCACGGTGGTTTCTATCTCGGATCTATCGGTGGCCCTGCAGCTCGCCTTGCCCAAGATTGCATTACAAAAGTTGAGGTCTTAGATTTCCCAGAGCTAGGAATGGAAGCAGTCTGGAAGATTGATGTGGTCGACTTTCCAGCATTTATCGTTGTTGATGATAAGGGCAATGATTTCTTTGAAGAGACTATGCGCCCTTTAACAATCGGACTCAAGCCTGAGAATTAATCTTCTCTTCTAGTAGTAACGGCTGCGCTTGAACTTTGCCCATGCTTGGCATGGAGTCTCATAGCGAATATCAATATAACGAAGACCCCAGCGGATCTGAGTCACAGGGTTGGTGCGCCAATCGCTAGAGATGACCTCCATCTTGACGGCAGGCAGCGCCTGTGGAATTCCATGAGCGCCGGAGCGATAGTTATGAGCCTTGTAATTCCAGTGGCTCTCTTTAGTCCACAATCGATTCAAACATGAATACTCGTCATCGCCCCAAGAAAATTCACTCGACATAATCGTCTTGGTGACCTTCTTGGCACCGACGATTGATCGAGCCATCTCGACCTGCGCGCTGATGTTGGCAACTAAGGCCATCTCAGAGATTGCAGCTGAAAGTGATGCCGCATCTGTTGATGTGGCGACGGTGAGGTTCTTGGAATCTGCCAGAGTCAGGCGAGTGGTCATAGGAAAGTCCAGACCATAGGCGCTCTGCTGGGCAGTTGCGATAAAGAGCATCGAGCCAACGGTTGCCCAGAGAGCGACCTTGCCCGACCTTGAAATGCGCAGGGCAGAGAGAGCGGTGAAGAACTCACGGATATCGTGCTTCATCTTCTACTCCTTCCATCCCATCGATCACTCACGCCCCATGGCCTATCAACCTCAGAATTGAGGTGGGAGCCTTGGGGGAATGGGTAAAGGCTGGCAAGGGATGGGGTCACTCGCAAATTTTGACCCGCGTGAGTCGCAAATTCTCAGGATTGGCGCGGGTTGTGGATAGGTAAAAGCGCAGGTCAGTTAGGGCAAAGTCCTATATGTCCTAATTGTCACTGTGAGATTTAAAGAGGGGATAAAAGGGGGTTAGAGAATGCGGCTAGGCCTGCGGTCCCTCGAGCATCTCAGTGACCAAGGCTGCGATCGGCGAGCGCTCTGAGCGAGTCAGAGTCACGTGGGCGAAGAGCGGGTGGCCCTTGAGGGTCTCAACCACTGCCACAACGCCATCATGGCGACCAACTCGCAGGTTATCGCGCTGGGCCACATCGTGAGTCATCACAACCCTTGATCCCTGGCCGATTCGCGAGAGCACGGTGAGCAGAACGCCTCGCTCTAGCGACTGGGCTTCATCGACGATGACGAATGAGTCATGGAGGGAGCGGCCACGGATGTGGGTCAGTGGCAGAACTTCAATCAGACCTCGGTCGATGACCTCATCGATGACAGCTTGGCTAACCAACGCCCCCAAAGTGTCAAAGACGGCCTGGGCCCAAGGCGACATCTTCTCGCCTTCACTACCTGGCAAGTAACCGAGCTCTTGTCCCCCGACTGGATAGAGAGGACGGAAGATGACAACCTTCTTATGCAGACGCTTTTCCATCACCGCTTCAAGTCCTGCGCACAGGGCGAGCGCCGACTTACCTGTTCCAGCCCGGCCACCCATCGAGACGATGCCGATGCTGTCATCAAGAAGGAGGTCGAGGGCAATTCTTTGTTCAGCAGAGCGGCCATGGAGACCAAATGCTTGGCGATCGCCTCGGACCAATTGCAACTGCTTATCGGCTGTGACTCGGGCGAGCGCACTTCCTTTTTCTGAGTGGAGAACGATGCCGGTATGAACTGGGAATTGATGGGCGCATTCATGATCTGCGCGATCTGATGCATAGAGCTCATCGATGGTGTTATGGCCGACAGAGACTTCTTCAATTCCTGTCCATCCGCTATTAGAGACTAGCTCTGCAAGATATTCCTGTGCTTCAACTCCGACAGAGGATGCTTTAACGCGTAGTGGAAGATCCTTTGTTACAAGCACAACGTGCTTTCCATCCGACATGAGATTTTTGGAGATGGCAAGGATGCGTGAATCATTGGTGCCATCGCGCAAAAAGCCATGTGGCAGAGTGCTTAAATCAGTGTGGTTGAGTTCTACTGAAAGAGTTCCACCTTCAGGAGTAATGGTCAGTGGAGCATCGAGACGTCCATGTTCAACGCGCAGATCATCGAGGGCGCGAAGGGCCGCCCTGGCAAAGTAGCCGAGTTCAGGATGATCGCGCTTTGTCTCTAGCTCACCAATGACGGCTATGGGAATGATTACTTCATGTTCTTCAAATCGTTTTATCGCACCGGGATCTGCCAGCAGTACTGAAGTGTCCAGTACATAGGTCTTACGGGCTGGGTTGCTCTTTGCACTTGCTGCCGATTTCGAAGTAGCCAAGGCCTAACCATTCTCTTTAGTTGTGACTAGCCGCAATCGATACCTGGGTATTTCTTGCGGTGGGGAAGAGATGGGTGGTGCTTCTGACTCGTAAAAGATAGAACTTCTGAATCGGACTTTTGGTGCGACACGCCATTAACTAGGAAAAGGTAATCAACTGTTTACCTTGGCAAGAAGGGTGAGAGAAGTTAGCTGTACTTCTTCACAATACGGCGCTCGGCCACAAAGGAGGCAAAGGGCAGGGTGCCTGCTGCAATGAGAGCAAGAATTATTGGAAGTGACATCTTCTTCTGCACGCCAATCTGCAGGGCGGTGAGGATATAGACGATGTAGAGGTAGCCGTGGGCGATCGGAATTGAGATCAACCACTTATTGGTCTCAACCGCATCAAAGAGATATTTCGCTGGCATATATCCGAAGATCAGCAGAAGAAGGTTGACGCCGCAGAGGATGGCCATCAATCGAAAACGAGTAAGGACTGCAGTCGATGGTTGAGTCATGGCAGAACTCTAAACCCTTTCGTCTCTCTTATAGAAAGGTAGCCACAACACAAGAAGAGCCATAAACCACCAGATGACAACGTAGGAGATATGTTGCCAATAGAAGCCGGGGATCTCAGAGGTGAGTTCTGGCGGAGTAATTCGGGTGCGATCGACCAAGCCACTTCGGCTGGCTTCCGACTTTGCCAAGATGAAGCCCTCAAAGAGTTGGGCATCGGTGCTTGCAACAAGGATGCTGCTATCAAGTCGTGAGAGTTGTGAGGCAGTATTAACTGCACGATCATCATTTTGTGCAGGCAATAAGGTGCCCACTACTTCAACTCTGGTTGACATCGCAATTTCTGGGCTGGATAGGCGCTGGCTCCAGAGCCCACGCACTACCAAGATCGCAGTATCAGTCTCATTCTGCAAAAGCCCGACTTCCCAATCATCGACAACGCCATTGCCATCTTTCTGGTTCGGGGCTTTATAGGTTGCGATGTAGTAACCCGATGTTGTGACTAACTTTCCAATACTTTCACCGGGAACGATGCCTGTGGCAGCGCTCTTTTCAAGGAGTGGATAGATTGTTCTATCTATGGGGAGAGCGGCATAGTCCTGTAAATCTTGGGCACGTTGTAGCTGCCACACGCCAAGTCCAATAAAGGTAAGAGCAAAAACAAGGACTAGGACCGTTTGTAATAACTTCTTAATTGTCGTCTTCATTCTCCTGGACGACTTCTGAGTTCTTCTGCAAACGGTTAAAGCGCTTATAGAAGTTGCGCAGCAATAAAGTGACAGAGGTAAAGAGAACGATCATCGTGAGGGAGCCTGCGATTCCTACATCGTAATCTTTAACCATGAGAGGATTCTCCCATGTCACAGGGGAACAACCAATTCGATTTTAATGATCGCTATGGTGTTAAGCCTGCGCGAGCATGGGTCAAGTATGCAATTGTCTGTGCAATTGTGGGAGGTGCTTGGTTGCTCTGGGCCGGCCTTCATCACTCCAATCCTGAACTTCGCACCGAACTCATCTCCTTTATTACCCAAGACCCTCGCAACCCTGAAATTCGATATTCCATACAACGCGCATCAGGTGATGACGTCATCACCTGCACACTCACAGCTCGTGATTTCGATATGAATGTAGTTGGCCAGATTGAAGACACTATTGCTGCGGGTGAGACCTATCTTGAGCGCACCATCTCTATTCCTACGCGTGCTGATGCGGTCAATGCAGGTATCGAACGCTGTCGCGTTCTGCCCTAGGATTGCGGACTATGAGTTCACAACAGACATGGCTAACCCAAGAAGCAGCAGATCGTTTAGCTGCTGAACTTGCCAGCCTTGAGGGTGAAGGTCGCAAAGAGATCACTGCAAAGATTGAAGCAGCGCGCGCAGAAGGCGATCTCAAGGAGAACGGTGGCTACCACGCAGCTCGTGATGAGCAAGGAAAGATGGAAGCACGTATCCGCCAGCTCAAGCAGATGTTAGAAAATGCCCACATTGGAACACCGCCTGCAAGTGCTGATGGAAAAGTTGGCGCCGGAATGGTTGTCACAGCAGTCATTGCAGGAGATGAGATGAAGTTCCTACTGGGCTCTCGCGAAATCGCATCAGGTGATCTCGATGTCTACTCTGAGAAATCCCCACTGGGTGCCGCAGTCCTTGGCGCAGATATTGGTGCAACAGTTTCCTATAGCGCACCTAATGGCCGCGAAATCAAGGTCGAGATTAAAGCGGCTGAGTTCTACGCTTAATTCTTAATCTGCATAGTTACGATATTTACGTAAGCTCAGCGGAATAAATATCAGCATAATAATGAGCATATAAATCAGCGATGTTGTGAGCGGATGCTCGCTCGGGAAAGATCCAGCTGTTGCGCCAAATTGATTCTCAAGTCCAAAGAGTTCGCGGCATGCTGCCACCATCGTTGAGACAGGATTCCATTCAGCGAAGTACTGCAGCGCCCGTGGCATTCCTGTTGTTGGAGCAAATGCGTTAGATAAGAATGTGAGTGGGAATGTCACGATGAAGCTGACGTTTTGCACAACCCGAGCATCCGATGCTGAAAGTCCCACGAGAACTCCCACCCACGAGAGCGCGTAACCGAAGAAGAGCAGGAATAAAAATCCGAGTGCGACATTGGCAAGGCCTGCAGATGGACGCCATCCAACGATGTATCCGGCGATACCCATCACAGCAAGAACTACGATATTCAGAAGTGAATCACCGAGAGTTCTACCAATGACGAGGGCAGATTGAGAGATAGGTAGTGATCTAAATCGATCAATTAAACCTTTCTTCATATCTTCAGCAA
>Ga0078894_10003663_pt1 | contig 11670 bp, 10 predicted proteins | sample LauGreSu1BDMLBSD_2_FD_67506 | JGI IMG/M metagenome (GOLD analysis project Ga0078894, IMG submission 67506) | Freshwater lake microbial communities from Lake Michigan, USA - Su13.BD.MLB.SD (version 4) (version 4) | ecosystem: Environmental > Aquatic > Freshwater > Lake | place: Lake Michigan... | reverse complement strand
CATCCCCATCGCGCAGCCGCGCAGCCTGCGCCTGGACGGCCGCTACCCCGAGGACGCCCAGCAGGCCCGCGACCTTCTGCATGCCTGCGGTGCCGAGGCCATGGTGGTGGCCGCCTACGGCTTGATCCTGCCCGACTGGGTGCTGGCCTTGCCGCCCAACGGGTGTTTGAACATTCATGCCTCGCTCTTGCCACGCTGGCGCGGTGCTGCGCCCATCCATCGGGCCATCGAGGCCGGTGACCGCGAGAGCGGCATCACCATCATGCAGATGGACGCCGGGCTGGACACGGGCGACATGCTGCTGGTGGCCCGCGAACCGATCGACCCCCAGGACAGCACGGCGTTGCTGCATGATCGGCTGGCCACCCTGGGCGGACGGCTCATGGTGGAGGCATTGGCACAACTCGACACCCTGCAGCGCACACCGCAACCCCCCGAGGGGGTGTGCTACGCCCACAAGATCGAGAAGCACGAGGCCCCGCTGGATTGGCGTCGCGACGCCCTGAGCCTGGCACGCCAAGTGCGGGCTTTCGACCCCTTTCCAGGCGCGCAAGCCCAATGGGGTGATGACGTGTTGAAAGTCTGGCAATGCGAGGTGGTGCAAGCCAGCGCCACCAGCGCCGCAGCCGGCACCATCGTGGGGGTGTCACCCTCAGGCGTCGATGTGGCCACGGGTCGTGGCGTGCTGCGCATTCTGGCGTTGCAACGCGCGGGGGGCCGTCGGGTGACGGTGGCGGAGTATTTGCGGGGTCATCCCCTTCGGGTGGGCGAGGCGTTCAGTCTGCCTGCGGTCTCGGCCCAGCGCACGCCCGGTGTTGCCGCTGCTTCCCCACTGGGCAGCTCGGTCAGCCGCTGACCAGCGGCCCGCTTGTGCCCCATGTTTTTCCTCCGCGCCAACTACACACACCCGGCTTTCTGGGAAGGCGTGCGCGCCAGCGCGGCCCTGGCCCCCGGTCTGGCCGCGTGGGGTTTGATGACCGGTGTCGCGATGGTCAACGCGGGCATGAGCACGTTTGATTCGGTGTTGATGACGCTGATCGTCTATGCCGGCAGTGTGCAACTGGCTGCCATCCCCTTGCTGGCAGCCCAAGCGCCGATGTGGGTCATCGTGGCCACAGCCGTGTGCGTGAACCTGCGCTTCGTGGTGTTCAGCGCGCACTTGCGTCCCTACATGATGGTGTGGCCGCGTTGGCAGCGCCTGGTCAGTGGCTACTTCACTGCCGACCTCAGCTATGTCCAATTTACCCAGCGCTTTCCGCACCCATCGCCCGATGCTTCGGGTCAACGTGCCGAGCAGGCTTTTCTGAGTGGCCATTACTTTCTCACCTGGATCAACTGGGTCGGCACCGGGTTGATTGGCATCGCCTTGACCCAGGCGGTGCCTGCGCACTGGGGCCTGGGGTTTGCCGGCATTCTGGGGTTGGTGGGGGTGACGTGTTCGTTGGCCACGTCACGGCTGCGGGTGTTGTCCGCCGTGGTGGCCGGGACGGCCAGCGTGGCGGCGGTGGCCTTGCCCTTGAAGCTCAACATAGTGGTGGGCATTGCCGCCGCCGTGGCGCTGTGCATGCTGATGGACCGCTCACCGGTGCGCCCCCCCAGCCCCCAGGACGCCGCATGATGGAATTCGACCACGTGCTGACGATGGTGGCACTGGCGCTGGTGACCGTGGTCACCCGGTGTTTCTTCTTCATCTCGGACCAGCCGTGGCAATTGCCCAGCTGGGCCGAGCGCGGGCTGCGCTATGCGCCCATCGCAGCGCTGACGGTGGTGATCGCGCCCGAAATTCTCACCCACCAGGGCCACCTCATCGCCGACTGGCGTGATGCGCGCTGGCCTGCGGCCCTGGCCAGTGGCGCCTTTTTCTTGCTGCAGCGCGGGCGCAGCCACTCCATCCTGGGCACCATCGTGACGGGCATGGCGGTGTACTTGCCGCTGCACCTGGGCTTGGGCTGGTAGGCGCGTCAACCGACCCCGGTCGCAGGCACATCCTGCACGCGCAGGCGTCAGGCTCTGCCAAGCCGCGCCTCCTAAAATTGCGGCCATGAACGTCATCCGCTTTTCCGATTTGTGCGCCCAGGGCAAGGTCCAGGGCCGCCGTGTTTTCATCCGTGCCGATCTGAACGTGCCACAAGACGATCAGGGGCGCATCACCGAGGACACCCGCATCCGCGCCTCGCTACCCTGTATTCGCGAAGCCCTGGCCGCGGGCGCTGCCGTGATGGTCACCTCGCACCTGGGTCGTCCCACCGAAGGTACCCTGCGCCCCGAGGACTCGCTGCAACCCGTGGCCGAGCGCCTGAGTGAACTGCTGGGTCAACCTGTCACCCTGTTGCGTGACTGGGTGCAGGGAGTGAACGTGGCTGCCGGACAAGTCGTGCTGCTGGAAAACTGCCGCGTCAACCCGGGAGAGAAAAAAAACCAGGAGTCCTTGTCGCGCCAGATGGCCGCCTTGTGCGACATCTATGTCAACGACGCCTTTGGCACTGCGCATCGCGCCGAGGCCACCACCTATGGCATCGCCCAGTTTGCGCCCATGGCCTGCGCTGGCCCGCTGCTGGCCGCGGAGATCGATGCCATCACCCGCGCGCTGGCTGCCCCGCGCCGCCCCTTGGTGGCCATCGTGGCGGGCTCCAAGGTATCGACCAAGCTCACCATCTTGCAAAGCCTGGCTGACAAGGTGGATCAACTCATCGTGGGGGGCGGCATTGCCAACACCTTCCTCCTGGCAGCGGGCCTGCCGATCGGCAACAGCCTGGCCGAGCCGGATCTGGTGGAGCAGGCGCGAACGGTCATCCAGGCCATGAAGGCCCGCGGCGCCGAAGTGCCCATCCCCACCGATGTGGTGACCGCCAAATCCTTCGCAGCCGATGCCCCGGCCACCATCAAGGCCGCCCAGGATGTGGCCGCTGACGATCTGATTCTGGATATCGGCCCCGACACCGCGCAACGTCTGGCCACGCAGTTGCGTGCGGCGGGCACCATCGTCTGGAACGGCCCGGTGGGCGTGTTCGAGTTTGAGGCTTTCTCCAAAGGCACCGAGGTGGTGGCACGCGCCATTGCCGACTCGGAGGGTTTCAGCATTGCTGGAGGCGGCGACACACTGGCCGCGATTGCGCGCTTTGGTATCGAGTCCCACATGGGCTACATCTCCACGGGGGGCGGAGCCTTCCTGGAGGTGCTGGAGGGCAAGACGCTTCCCGCCCTGGAAATTCTCGCCCGCCGCGCCAACGCCTAAAGGCAGACGTGGGCAAAAGAAAAGCTCCCCGCGGGTAGCTTTTCTCATGGGATGAATCTCGAGCGTCTCAGGTCGGCAGCGGGGTCGGCTGGCTGGTCGCACGTCCTGCGTAGTCGGTCCAGCAGCGGCGCGTGAAGTCATACAGCTTGCAGTGGCGCGCCGTCTCGAAATACCAACGCCAAGAGAACGGCTGCACGATGATGCGCTCGGGCAACATGGTTTCGAGTTTGTCCTGAGCCTGGCTCAGCTTGTACAACGGAATGCTCATGTCCACATGGTGCGCGGTGTGCTCCATGATGTGGTGCATCATGGCGCCAATCTTGAAGGGGAAGGTCAGGTGCACCGTGGTGGACACGAAAGGCTGGGCCTTGGACCAGGCGCTGCGTTCATCATGCCAGGACACTTTGACGTGGGTGTGGTGCACATACACCACAAAACCAATCATGGCGCACCAGAACAAGAAGGGCACCACCACGCCCATCAGCAGCACCAGGAGCACGGATTGGTCGAAGGCCAGGGCGGCGGCGGTCATCACGCCTATCCACACCAGGCCAAAGGCACTGACCAGCAAGTTGTCTTGCAAGAAGATGCTGCGTCGCGTCGGCATGTGATGGGCATTGGGGAAGAACATGCGGTTCCACCAGATCTCGACCATGTAGTAGAGACCGGGCGCCCAGCCGCTTCGGTAAACACGGTCCATCCACCGCTCCAGAGGAGAAAGCGCTTCGTACTCGGCCTGGGTCAGTGGGGCCCACACGAAATCGAAACCCTTGAGGTTGGTGTAGCCGTGGTGCACCACGTTGTGACCCACGTCCCACAGGCTGTAAGGCGTGAGGGAGGGCAAAAAGGCAATACGGCCCAGCCACTTGTTGAGTCCGCGATGCGGCGTGAGGCTTTGGTGACACGCATCATGGCCGATGATGAACAAGCGTCCGATCGTGAAACCGGCGGCCAGCCCGCACAGCAACTTGGCCCACCAGGCGTCCAGCAGCACGGTACCCGCCAGCAGCCCAGCCCAAATGGACAGGTCCAGCACCAGCAGCACCAGTGCGTAGAAGGTGGTACGGTCAGACAATGGGATGAGCCACTCGCGCAAGACCTTGCGGTGGGGCAGGGGTTGTCCGGGGGGGATCGGTTGTTCGGTCGTGGTGGTATTCATGAAAATGGCAAGGCCTGTGCGCATCCACGCAGCAGTCAACCCGCACAGCGTGATGCAGTGCCTCCATTATCCTCTGTCACGCCTCGGCCATGTTGTCACGCGTCATAAAGTCGTGTTCTCAGTGTTGTCAGGACACGCCGTCAATACCAAAGTATTGTTTTTATCGACCCGACACCCGCCGGCAGGTCAGCCACACAGCCAGGGCCTACCAGCGCAAGGGCAGGGGCGCGCAGATGAAATACTGTCGCCGATCGTTGCGGCTGATGTACCCGCCGATGATCAGGTCTTTGAGCAGTCGGCTGACCATCTCCCGGCTTGAGCCTATTTGCTGCGCCATCAAGGCGTGTGTCATGCGCTCGCGCACCAGCAAGCGGCCATAGGTGTCGGTGAACAACACATGACGCACGGTTTGGGTGGCCAAGCGTGCCCGGGCCACGACCGTGGCGAGCAAATCCAGGGCAAAGGCGGGCTCCTGGGCGATGAAGCTCAGCAACTGCGCACGCGGCACCACCGAGCACCAGCTCGGCTGCAGGGCCTGCACGCTGGCCGAGCGCACGTCGCCCCCCAGGCTCATCTCTCCCACCACATCGCCGGGCCCGCAAATGCCATAGGTGACTTCGCGGGGCCGGGCCCCCCCCGAGTTGGAAAACACCCGCAAGCGACCCTCCAGGATGATGACCAAGTCCTCCCCTGGCGTGCCCTCGTGCAGCAAGGTGGTGTGACGATGAAACAGCCGGATGTCACCCAGCTGCGCCAGCCGACGAAGATGCGCGCTGGGCAAGGTGTTGATCAGGGCCTGGGCGTCGGCCAGGCGGTGGTGGTTGGGCGGGAGAGGGTGCAAGGGCATCATGGTCAGAACCAGGAAACGGCTGATGACCTCCATGGTGCCTGGGCGAGCGTCCTGTGGAGCGCCTCGCACTTACAAAGCGCAATGAGTCACGCTTCAGACCCGAAATCATGTGAGAATGATTTGCATGAATATTCCCTCCAAGCCTCGTCGCTCCACCAAAATCGTGGCCACACTGGGCCCCGCCTCCAGCGACCCGGACATCCTCGAGAAAATGATTCGTGCCGGGGTGAATGTGGTGCGTCTGAATTTCAGCCACGGCGTGGCTCAGGACCACATCGACCGCGCCCGTCTGGTGCGCGAAGCCGCCGCCCGTGCGGGGCGTGAGGTGGCCATCATGGCCGACTTGCAAGGACCCAAGATTCGGGTGGGCAAGTTTGCCCAGGGCAAGGTGCAGCTGGAGCAGGGAGCCCAATTCGTTCTGGATGCCTCACGCACCACCCCGGGCGATATCCAGGGCGTGGGTCTGGACTACAAGGAGCTGCCCCAGGATGTGAGGCCAGGCGACATGCTGCTGCTCAACGACGGGCTGATCGTCCTGCAAGTGGACGCCGTCAAGGGCGAAGCCGTGCACACCACGGTTCAACTCGGCGGCGAGCTCTCCAACAACAAGGGCATCAACAAAAAAGGGGGGGGCCTGACTGCGCCCGCCTTGACGGCCAAGGACATGGAAGACATCAAGACGGCCATGAGTTTTCAGGCCGACTACGTGGCGGTGAGTTTTCCCAAGAACGCCACCGACATGGAAATGGCACGCCAGCTGGCCAACGTGGCGGCCGCCGAGTACAAGCACCGTCCTGGCCTGATCGCCAAGATTGAGCGCGCCGAGGCCATCCCCCATCTGGACGAGATCTTGCGCGCCAGCGATGGCATCATGGTCGCGCGCGGCGATTTGGCCGTCGAGGTGGGCAATGCCGCTGTTCCTGCGCTGCAAAAGCACATGATCCGCCTGGCACGCGCGCACGACAAGGTGGTCATCACCGCCACCCAGATGATGGAAAGCATGATCACCAACCCGGTGCCCACGCGCGCCGAGGTGAGCGATGTGGCCAATGCGGTGCTTGATGGCACCGATGCTGTGATGCTGAGCGCCGAGACCGCCGCGGGCAAGTACCCGCTCGAAACCGTGACCGAGATGGCCCAGATCTGCGTGGCGGCCGAAGCTGCCGAGCTCGTCGAACTCGACGCAGATTTCAGCGGCCTGACCTTCAGCCGCATAGACCAGACTATCGCCATGGGGGCACTCTTCACCGCGCACCACCTGGGCGCCAAGGCGCTGGTGGCGCTGACCGAGTCAGGCTCCACGGCGCTGTGGATGAGTCGTCACCGCATCCATATTCCCATCTATGCCCTCACCAGCAAACTCAGCACCCAGCGCAAGATGGCGCTGTACCGCAACGTGAGCCCGTTGCTGATGGACACCAGCGCCGACCGCGACACCGCGCTGGTGCAAGCCGAAAACCACCTCAAAAAACGCGGCATCGTGCAAACGGGCGACGTCTACGCCATCACATGCGGCGAGCCCATGGGCTCGCCGGGTGGCACCAACATGCTCAAAATCTCGCAGGTGGGCTGAGCGAGACTCAAAACCGGCCAGGGGCAGTCTCGGCCTGGGCTGGGTCTGCTGTCAGCCTCCAAGCAGACAGGCCTCGTTAAAATCGCTGGGTTTTCTTCCATCCAGCACCAGGACTCAACATGGCTCTCGTTTCAATGCGCGAACTGCTCGACCATGCCGCTGCCAACGGCTATGGCATCCCAGCCTTCAATGTCAACAACCTCGAGCAAGTGCAGGCCGTGATGGCCGCCGCCGATGAGACAGGTGCGCCGGTCATCCTGCAGGCCAGCGCGGGTGCTCGCAAATACGCCGGCGAGTCCTTCATCAAGCACCTGATCCAGGCCGCCACTGAAGCCTATCCCCACATTCCCCTGGTGATGCACCAGGACCACGGCACCAGCCCCAAGATCTGCGCCGGCGCCATCGACCTGGGCTTTGGTTCGGTCATGATGGACGGCTCTTTGATGGAAGACGGCAAGACGCCGGCAGACTTTGCCTACAACGTCAACGTCACCCGCCAGGTGGTGACCATGGCCCACCAGGTAGGCGTGACCGTCGAGGGTGAGCTCGGTTGCCTGGGCAGCCTGGAAACCGGCGAGGCCGGCGAGGAAGACGGCATTGGCGCCGTGGGCAAGCTCGACCACAGCCAGATGCTGACCGACCCCGAAGAGGCCGCCCGCTTCGTGCAGGAAACCCAGCTCGACGCCCTGGCCATTGCCATCGGCACCAGCCACGGCGCCTACAAGTTCACCCGGCCCCCCACCGGCGACGTGCTGGCCATCAGCCGTGTGAAGGAAATCCATGCGCGCATTCCCAACACCCACCTGGTGATGCATGGCTCCTCCTCGGTGCCCCAGGACCTGTTGGCCATCATCAACCAGTACGGCGGCAAGATGAAGCAGACCTACGGTGTGCCCGTGAGCGAGATCCAGGAGGCCATCAAGCACGGCGTGCGCAAGATCAACATCGACACCGACATCCGACTGGCCATGACCGGCGCGGTGCGCAAGTTCCTGCATGAGAACCCCGACAAGTTCGACGCCCGCGAGTGGCTCAAGCCCGCCCGCGAAGCCGCCAAGGCGGTGTGCAAGCAGCGCTATCTTGAGTTCGGCTGTGAAGGCCAGGCCGGCAAGGTCAAGGGCGTGTCCTTGCGCATCATGGCCAGCCAATACGCCCAGGGCGCGCTGGCCCAGGTGGTGAACTGAGTGTCTGCGGCCCTGCACACGTCCGACCTGCACTCCCTGCCACTGCTCGCGCGTGGCAAGGTGCGCGACAACTATGCAGTGGGCCAGGACCGCATCCTGATGGTGGCCAGTGACCGCATCAGCGCCTTTGACGTCATCATGGGCGAGCCCATACCGGGCAAAGGCGCACTGCTCACCCGCATGGCCTTGTTCTGGTTCGACAAGCTGGGCCATCTGTGTCCCAACCACCTGACCCCCGACGCGCCCGAGAGCGTGGTCACACCGGCCGAGGCCGAGCAGATTCGCGGTCGCGCCATGCTGGTCAAGCGCCTGCAGCCCATCCCCGTTGAAGCCGTGGTGCGCGGCTACCTGGCCGGCAGTGGCTGGAAGGAATACCAGGAAAGCCGGTCGGTGTGCGGCGTGCCCCTCCCTGAGGGACTACACAACGCCAGTCGCCTGCCCGAACCCATCTTCACCCCGGCGGCCAAGGCCGCGGTAGGCGAGCATGACGAGAACATCACCTACGAGCGCGTGGTCGAGATCGTGGGTGCCGAGCGTGCCGCTGAGATTCGACGCGTGAGCATCGCGCTGTATGAAGCGGCCAGAGACTATGCGGCCACCCGCGGCATCATCATCGCCGACACCAAATTCGAGTTCGGTCTGGATGAGCACGGCACGCTGGTGCTGATGGACGAGGTGCTGACGCCAGACTCCTCACGCTACTGGCCGGCCGACACCTACGCACCAGGCCACAACCCGCCGAGCTTTGACAAGCAGTTTTTGCGTGATTGGCTCGAGACGGCGCAGGTGCATGGCAAGACATGGGACAAAACCCCACCGGCACCCCGTCTGCCGCCAGCGGTGATCGAACAGACCGCACGGAAATACCAGGAAGCCTGGGAGCGCTTGCAGGGTTGATCGACCGCCGGCGCGTGACGACTCAACCTGTCGCCATCACACCGCTGTTGCAAGGCTCCGGTTGTCGCGCCGGTGGATGCCCCTGCACAGGCACTGAAGCTCAGTTCAGCGCCATGCTGAGCTTGCGCCGATAACGCGACACCATCTCGGTCTGCGGATCCTGCTCGGCCAGGGTCTTGCCGGACAGCTCGATGCCGCCGGCGCTTTTGCCCGTGTCCTGCTCTGCGTTGCGACGCGGCGGCGGCGTCAGCAATTCCAGGATGGCCACATAGGTCTTGCGCGCCACCTCCTCGTTCCAGGCCTTGTCGCGCATGATGATCTCGAGCAACTCCTCCATGGCCGCCGGCCAGTCACCGGCCGCCATCAACAGGCGGGCCTTGGCCAGGCGGGTGTCGAAGTCGCGCTTGTTCTGGGCGATGGCCGCGTCAAACTGCTCGAACGTCCATTGGGCGCGCTCGTCCGTGGTGGCGAATTGCAGCGACAGCAGCCAGTGGTGCAGAGCCTCAAACCGCAACTGCAGGGGAATCTGCGCCAGCGCCGGCGCCAAGGCCGCTTCGGCCGTGGCCAGGTCACCTTGCGAGATCAGCAGCTTTACGTAGTCGTACCGCGTGTCGTCGTTGGCCGGGTTGATGGCCAGGGCCTCCTGCAGCTTGGCCAGCGCAGCATCCACATCGCCCGATTCGATCAGCTCTTCGGCTTCCTCGGTTTCCGCCTGGGCCTCCAGGTCGTCAGCGCTGGGCAAGTGCTTGTCGAGGAACTCGCGCACCTTGCCCTCGGGCAGGGCGCCCATGAAACCGTCGAGGGGGCGGCCCCCTTTCATGAGCACGCAAGTGGGGATGCTGCGAATGCCAAACGCCCCCGCGAGCTGCTGCTCGTCATCCGAGTTGATCTTCACCAGCTTGAAGCGGCCACCGTAGGCCTCCTCGAGCTTTTCCAGCACGGGGCCCAGGGACTTACACGGGCCGCACCAGGGCGCCCAGAAGTCAACCAGCACCGGGGTGTTCATGGAGGCCGCAATGACCTCGGTCTCAAAATTCTCGACTGTCACATCCATCATGGGGAACAACTCCGGGCAAAACCTTAAAATTCAAACTCTCAGGGCACCCTCTCGGGCGCCCGCCACAGGCCGATCATATGACCCAACCGCTCGTGGGTGTCGTGATGGGGTCCCAGTCCGACTGGGAGACCCTGGAACACGCGACCCAGATTCTCCAGGAATTCCAGATCCCCATCGAGGCTCGCGTGATCTCGGCCCACCGCATGCCGGACGATATGTTCCGCTATGCCGAGGCTGCCGAGGGCCGTGGACTGCGTGCCATCATCGCCGGCGCGGGCGGTGCCGCACATTTGCCCGGCATGCTGGCCGCCAAAACTGTGGTGCCGGTGCTGGGCGTGCCGGTGGCCAGCCATCACCTGCAGGGGGTGGACTCGCTGCACAGCATCGTGCAAATGCCCAAGGGCATCCCGGTCGCCACATTTGCCATTGGGGCAGCGGGGGCAGCCAATGCGGCCTTGTTTGCCGCTGCGCTGCTGGCCCACGACCATGCCGCCGTGCGCGAACGCTTGCATGCATTCCGCCAGCGTCAAACCGAGCAGGCCCGCCAGATGGTCCTGCCGGTGCAGGCGTCGGCATGACCCATCCAGCCTCGGGCGCCCGTTCCATGACCGCCACCGACGTGTTGATGCCTGGCAGCACCCTCGGGGTGCTGGGCGGTGGGCAACTCGGTCGGATGTTTGTCCATGCCGCCCAACGCATGGGCTACCGCACCGTGGTGCTCGACCCTGACGCTGACAGCCCGGCCGGTCGGGCCAGCGACTCGCACCTGTCCTGCGCTTACCTGGACGAACACGGCTTGCGCTCGCTGGCGGAACAGGCCAGCGGTATCACCACCGAATTTGAAAACGTCCCCGCACGGGCCTTGTCTGCACTGGCCCGCACTCGCACGGTTTCACCCGCCGCCGATGCGGTCTCCATCGCGCAGGACCGCGCCCTGGAAAAAGCCCACTTCACACGCTGCCAGGTGCCGGTCGCGCCGCATGCGGTGTTGCGTTCTGCGCAGGATCTGGCCCAGGTGCCCAACACCCTGCTGCCCGGCATCCTCAAAACTGCCACCCTGGGCTACGACGGCAAAGGTCAGGTGCGGGTGCGGACACGCGAGGAGTTGGACGCTGGCTGGACTCGGCTGCAAGCGCAGGCGACCACGCCCCTGGTGTGCGTGCTCGAGCAGATGCTGCCGCTGGCCGCCGAATGCTCGGTGATCGTGGCGCGCGGTCGCGATGGTCAGTGCGTGCATTTGCCGGTGCAGCGCAATCTCCACCGTCAGGGCATTCTGGCGGTGACCGAAGTCTTTGACGGCCACCTCGATCCCGCGCTGGCCGCACAGGCCCTGGATGCCGCGCGCAAGGTTGCCGACGGCTTGAATTACGTGGGCGTGCTGTGTGTCGAGTTCTTCATTATCGAACCTGGCCCCGTGCGCGATGCGCTGGGCGCCCTGGTGGTCAATGAGATGGCCCCGCGTCCCCACAACAGCGGCCACTACAGCCTCGACGCCTGCGATATCTCGCAGTTCGAGTTGCAGGTGCGCTGTCTGGCCGGGCTGCCCCTGACCGCTCCGCGCCAGCACAGCCCGGCGGTGATGCTCAACCTGCTGGGCGACCTGTGGTTCCCCCAGGGTGTCGACGGGGGCGGTGAGGCTCGCGAACCCGACTGGGCCGCGGTGCTGGCGTTGCCCGGTAGTCATCTCCATTTGTATGGCAAATCCGAAGCACGCG
>Ga0078894_10003659_pt1 | contig 11678 bp, 10 predicted proteins | sample LauGreSu1BDMLBSD_2_FD_67506 | JGI IMG/M metagenome (GOLD analysis project Ga0078894, IMG submission 67506) | Freshwater lake microbial communities from Lake Michigan, USA - Su13.BD.MLB.SD (version 4) (version 4) | ecosystem: Environmental > Aquatic > Freshwater > Lake | place: Lake Michigan... | reverse complement strand
TATCAAAGCGCCATCACATTCCTGATATTGATTTTGGTGCTCTCCATTAAGCCCACAGGTCTCCTTGGCCGGAAGACCGTGGTGAAAGTTTGAGGAGCGGCGCATGGAAACAGTTCTGACCATTTTTCGCGAGCTTGGACCCACCATACACTCCTCGTTGGAGCTAATTGGCGTCTATGTGATCCTTGCGCTCAGTCTAAATATGATCAACGGCATGGCGGGAATGTTTTCGATAGGCCATGCTGGTTTTTGGGCAGTCGGTGCTTATAGTGCGGCAGCAGTTACAGTGCATGGACCAGCCGCGATGGGTGGCCCCATGTTGCTGCTTCTAAGTATCGTCGTCGCTATGGTGGCTGCGGGTGCGGCGGGGTTTATTCTAGCAGTGCCATGTCTGCGATTGACGGGTGATTATCTGGCAATCGTGACGCTCGGATTTTCGATCATTATTGTTACGCTCCTCTACAACTTTGAGTACATGGGTGCAGCAACAGGGATCAGCACTCCGATATTAGCCAGTAAGAGCTTCATCTGGTTCATGGTGCTTTTGACGCTCGTAGTTTACTACCGAGTCCAGTTTTCGAGTCTCGGACGTACGATCCAAGCCCTAAGAGAGGATGAGATTGCCGCTCAGTCAGTGGGACTTAATCGCGTGCGACTGAAGACCATCGTATTTGTGATTGGTGCCGCTATGGCGGGACTGGCCGGAGCTCTCTACGCTAGCTCGCAAACTTATTTGAGTCCCGCCGGATTCGAGTTTGATAAGAGTATTAAGCTACTCACCATGGTTGTACTTGGCGGGCTTGGTTCCATCACGGGTGTAGCTGTTGCCGCAATTCTTTTAACTCTACTCCCTGAGGTGTTGCGGCTCTTTAGTCTGGATGCTTACCAGATGCTGGTATTCTCCGGTATGTTGCTGGCGATGGTCCTACTCAGGCCGCAAGGCTTAATGGGGCGTTTTGAAATCTGGGATTTACCGGTACTCAGGCGTTTTTGGCGCCCAGGTGGTGCGGAGTCTAAATCATGAAAGAAAGAGCACCGGCACTACTTCAGACGGAATCGCTAGGAATTCAGTTCGGTGGCTTGCGTGCAGTCGACGGTGTCGGCTTGCGCATCGGTGTTGGCGAAGTAGTAGGCCTGATCGGTCCAAACGGGGCAGGTAAAACCACCTGCTTTAATATGATTACTGGCGTTTATAAGCCAACCAACGGCAGCATAAGTTTAAGTGGGGAGCGGATCGACGGCCTGCACATGATCGATATCAATCGTCGAGGCGTTGCGCGCACCTTCCAGAATATTCGGCTTTTTCGCAAGATGAGCGTACTTGACAATGTGCGCGTAGCGTTACATCGCCAAGTTGATTATGGTCTGGTCAGTTCTTTGCTCCGCTTGCCGTCGTTTAAGCGAGCCGAGGTGAACCTGCGACGTCGTGCTCTTGAGCTACTCGGTGTGTTTGGTTTGGCTGACCGCAGTCAGGATCTAGCTGGCGACTTACCCTACGGTGAACAGCGTAAGCTAGAGATTGTGCGTGCATTGGCTACAGGCCCAAAGCTGCTACTGCTTGACGAGCCAGCTGCCGGGATGAATCCGCATGAGACAGAAAACCTGACGCAGCTAATCAGACGTCTGCGAGCGGAGTTTGGCCTAAGTATACTCTTGATCGAGCATGACATGAGTCTCGTTATGAAGATTTGTGAGCATATTTACGTGCTCGACTATGGACGCGAGATAGCTCAAGGTGAACCAAGTGCGATTCAGAACAACCAACAGGTCATCAAGGCCTACCTCGGGGAGGCTTGAGCACGCACATGTTGGAGGCTCGCGACGTAAATGTTTATTATGGTGCAATCCACGCGTTGAAGAATCTATCCCTGCGCGTTGAGGCAGGTAAGATTGTGACGCTAATTGGCGCAAATGGTGCTGGCAAGTCCACCACTTTGCGCGCTCTTTCTGGCATGCGCCGTGCTTCATCCGGCAAAGTAAGTTTTAATGGGCAAGAGATCACCTCAGTGCCTGCTCACAAGCTGGTGCGTTTGGGTCTTTGTCACTGTCCAGAGGGGCGCCACGTGTTTCCCCGTTTGACGGTGAGAGAGAATCTAGAGCTTGGTGCCTACACTATACGTGATCAAGCGGTCATCAAGGCCTCTACCGAACAGGTATACGAACTATTCCCGCGGTTGAAAGAGCGCCTCTCGCAGGCTGCGGGTACACTGTCCGGCGGTGAGCAGCAGATGCTTGCCATCGGCCGTGCCTTGATGTCTCGACCAAAACTACTCATGCTCGATGAACCAAGTTTGGGCATTGCTCCGATTTTGGTTCAGGAAATTTTTCGCACCATCAAGCATATTGCCGCGAGTGAGAAGATGACCATCTTGCTCGTCGAGCAGAACGCCAATATGGCGCTTAAGATCGCCGATTATGCCTATGTACTCGAAACAGGGCACATTGTTCTTGAGGGCCCGGCGGCGGAATTAGCTTCCGATGCGAGAATTAAAGCTGCCTACCTTGGGCACTGACCACAATTCCGCGTGGACATAGGCCGTAGGCTTTGTTACTTCATGAGAATAAAGCGGGAGTAGCTCAGTTGGTAGAGCGTCAGCTTCCCAAGCTGAAGGCCGCGGGTTCGAGACCCGTTTCCCGCTCCAAATCTCTTGTAAATTTCACAACTTATAAATTTTCCTCAAGTACTTTTAGCCTGTTGCCGAAACCCCTCTCATACGTGCGGGAGGTGGTGAATGGGCCAGGCATTAACTAACTTTGACAGAGCTGGATCGGTACGTCGTGTGTTGCGCCGCGGAGACCAGCATGTCTGCGGCCTATGTCGCAACGAGTACGGCGATGTGGCTGTCGCTCAAGCCTGCGTGGTTAGGTGTTGGTCAGAATATCTGGCGATGAATCCGGTGCTTAAACGCTCCAAAGGTAAGCAGGTAAACTACCGATGTCGCTTCTGTGCCCGCGATTATCTTGAGGCCGCCGAGGCGATTAGCTGCGGTAGCGTATGTCGCGACAAACTCAAGGCGGCCTTCGAGGTCGAAGCGATGCTCACCGAGGAAGTAGGCGAGATCCCGCTCAGTCCACCGAAAAGGGTCAAGCCTCGTCTAAAGATGATTTACCTCCAGCCGCCGCGAGTCATTAAGAAGAAGGCGCCTGCACCGGAGGCTACCGAAGCGCCAGCCACGGACGCTGTCGCTGCACCGACGCCTCAAGCAGAAGGTGCCTCAAACGCCACTGCTGAGGGGCACGAGGAGCACAGCAAAGAGGCTGCGAAGGGGGTCGAAGTGAAAAAGGTCGATCACGCTTGAGTTCTCTCTCAAACACCAAGCAGTGCCGTAAAATTCACGAGAATGCTGTAACCTGACAGGCTGCCGGAGTCGCGTGTCTCGTCGATGGATCCTTTGGAGTAGGCGGCTGTGTATGTGGCAAAGACCGGAGTGGCCGCACCCACCATGAGCACGTAGCCTTCGATCCGTGTTTTCAGTAGATCGGGTGTGTTGCCATGCGGGCGTGCACTGGTCAACCAGGTGAAGAATACCCCAGGGACTAGTGTCAGTTTGCTTAGTGTCATCGTGTAGGAGTCGACAAGGTCTCGCCTGGTGGCGTTATCTTCACCGGTACTTAGGCGATTGCGCCCGATCATGACGCCCTTAAGTGTGCCGTAACTGAGGCCGAGTGCAAAACCATAGCCGCCTTCGGGGCTGCGCAGGTTGGCTTTTTGGGCGCTGAGGCCAGTCCATGCACTGATGCCAAAGCCAGAGTAGTCAACTTGCAGCTGACTGTCGTAAGTAGGCTGATAAGGGCCCTGCAGAATATCGGCACTAGTGATCGCGAGCCAATCCTCAGCGAGATGGCCAAATCCAATTTGAATAGCTGTACTAGGGCCGATCAGCTGGTGGTTATTTGAGCCTTTGAGATTTTCCTGCAGACCGGTGACGCCAAAACTCCAGACGGTGCTTTTTACTCCGGTTTCTTTCTGAGATTCGACCTGACTAGTGGCGCCAAATATGGTGCCGCTCACGACGGTCGAGAGCAGTAAGAGAGTAACCCTAGCCCAGCGTCGTGTCATTTAGGGGCACCGGCCTGACGCTTTTTCAAGCTGCGAATGATGACTATCGATATCTCATACATAGCGTAAACCGGTGTGGCTAACGCCACTAATGATACGGGATCAGGTGGAACGATGATTGCCGAGATAAGCAAAATTGCCAGAATGATGAATCGCCGGTAGGCAGTTAAGCCCTCAACCGTGATGACATCGAGCATCGCTAGAAGGACGATCAGTACGGGAATTTCAAATACCGCTCCAAAGCCGAGCATCAGTACGGTCAATAGCGAGACGTAGTCTTTAATCGTGATCAGTGGTTGGCCTACCTCTAGGCCAAGACCGATCAGATATTTAAGCGACAGCGGCAGTATCAAGTAGTAGCAAAAGGTTATGCCAACGCAGAACACCGCAACCGAAGCGACCATGAACGGTAGGACAAACCGACGCTCCCTTGGGTACAGTGCGGGTTCAAAAAACTTCCAGAACTGAAAAAGCCAAAATGGGCATGCGGTAATAATCCCGATGAGAAAGGCAACCTTCATGTCCACCATGAAGACATCGAGTGGCCCCGTAAAATGAAGGCCTTTCGATCCACTTGGCAAAACCGCTAGTAGCGGCTGCTTCAGGAAATTAATGATCGGATCAACAAACGCGAGCGCCAGACCAAAGGTGACAAAGATAATCAACGCCGCCTTGGTCACGCGCGACCTAAGCTCCGAAAGGTGTTCCCAGATCGACATTACCTTGCCGCCGTCGATCAGCTCCTCTTCAGCAGTGGTGAGTTGATTTGCTGGCGGTAATTTGGGGTCACTCATACTAATGGGCCTCTAACCAGTTATGACCGACTCCGACAGAGACGCTTAATGGGACGCTCAAAGTCATAGCTTGCTCCATGCAATCTCTGATCAACGGCACCACATGCTCAACCTCGGCAGCCGGACTTTCAAAAACAAGTTCGTCGTGGACCTGTAGTAGCATCTTGGTCTTAAGTTGCTCGGCAGTCAAACGTTCGTCGATGGCGATCATGGCGATCTTGATGAGATCGGCAGCGCTGCCCTGAATGCGGGTGTTGACGGCGATATTTTCTGCTGCGACGACAGCCCTTTGGTTTGAGTCGCCTAGGCCCACAACCGGACGCTGGCGACCAGTCACAGTGCGTGTCATGCCGGTTGCGCGCGCTTCTTCTATCGTCGCTTCAATGAAGCTATTGATTCCTGGATACGAAGCAAAATAGCGATCAATAAAGGCCGATGCTTCGGCGACCGAGGTTCCCGTCTCGGCTGCTAATCGCCGTGCGCCCATGCCATAAAGTATGCCAAAGTTAATCGCCTTAGCCCGGGCACGTTGCTCATCGCTAACTGCCTCGGGGGTAACACCAAACACGCGTGCCGCAGTCGAACGATGAATGTCAGCGCCGCTGACAAAAGCATGGGCTAACGCTTCTTCTTTCGCTAGGTGGGCGAGCAGTCGCAGTTCAATCTGCGAGTAATCTGCCGAGATGATGCGGTGCTCAGCGCTGCTCGCTGTAAATGCCTTGCGCACCTCGCGGCCCATTGCCGTGCGGATCGGTATATTCTGTAGGTTTGGCGCCGACGAGCTGAGCCGTCCAGTAGCTGTGCCCGTTTGGTGGAATGAGGTATGTATCCTGCCGCTAGTAGGCTCTACCAGCTCTGGCAGTGCGGTCACGTAGGTGCTCTGAAGTTTGCTTATACTCCGATACTCGAGCAACGCTTTTGGTAAGGGATGTTCGGTGAGACGACTCAGCACGGATTCGTCGGTGGAGTAACCGTTCTTAGTTTTCTTAAGGTTCTTAATACCAAGCTGCTCGTGGATCTTCATTTTAGTAAACAAAATATCCGCAAGCTGCTTTGGAGAGTTTAAGTTAAAGTCTTCGCCAGCCAACGCGTGCACCTGGTCGACTAAACTGTCACTCATCGCTCCGAGCTCAACCTGGAGCCTTTGCAATTCGCGACGATCGATGTGGACACCATTTTGCTCCATAGTTGCCAACACTGGTACGAGAGGCATATCGATATCGCGTAGCACCTGGGCAAGACCAGCGGACTCAATCTTTGGAATCAATACATGATAAAGCTGAAGCGTGAGATCGGCATCTTCGCAAGCGTAGCGCGTCACCTCGGCTAGATCTACGGCAAGCATAGGGAGCTGGCCCTTCTCACCGATCAAGCTGCTGGTCTTAATCTTTTGGTAATTAAGGTGGCGCAGACAGCAAGCATCGAGACCATGCTGACGACTACTGGCATCAAGCAACCAATCGCAGATCATAGTGTCGACAAAGGGGCCGCGGACATCGATGCCTATATTACGCAACATCTGGACGTCGAACTTTACGTTGTGGCCCACCTTAGTCTGGTCGCTTTGGCTCATAATTGGACGCAGTAGTGCGATCACCTCTGCGGCGCTTATACCATTGAGCTGTTGGTCGGTGAGGGGAATGTAGCTAGCGGCATCTGCCTTGACAGCAAAACTGATGCCTATAGGCCGGTCACTGCAGATGTTGAGGCCAGTGGTTTCGGTATCGAAGCTGAATAGCCGCGCCTGACTCAACTCGGATAGGACTGCCGCAACTAATGCTGGCGTATTTGCCGTCTGGTAGCCCTCAACCCTGGCGGCCGCCTCACGTGGCCTCGGTGATGGCGCCTCCGGTTCTTCATGGGCACTCAGCGCCACGGGCGACTCGGGAGTAGGCGTCGGTGCCTTAAGGGCGTCGAGCTTTTTTATAAGACCACTGAACTCTAGCTCCGCATAAAGTTCTCGTAGCTCAGGGCGGGTTAGGGCCTGCAGGTAGTCGCTCGTCGCCTCTGCGAGGGACACTGGTAGTTCAATATCGGTGCGAATAGTCACCAATTGGCGCGATAGAAGGCCTAGGTCGCGGCCGTTAAGTAAGGCCTCTCGCATTTTTTTATTATTAATAAGTGGGATATTTTCAAAGATCCGCTCGAGGCTCCCGTATTCAGCTATTAATTTACCTGCGCCTTTTTCGCCGATTCCTGGAACCCCCGGGACGTTGTCTGAGCTATCGCCGATCAGCGCCAAGCAATCGATCACCTGCTCTGGTGTGCAACCGAATTTGGCGTAGACCCCGCTACGGTCGATGATGGTGGCGTCCTCGCCCTTTTTGGGCTGGTAGAGGAAGGTGTGGTCATTGACCAGCTGCATGAAGTCTTTGTCACCAGATACGATATATACTTGGAGATCCGGGTCCCCCCACTGACGGGTCATGCTGCCGATGAGGTCATCGGCTTCGAAGCCTGGGATGCTGACAAGTGGGCAGCCAAAGGCTCTGAATAGGCGTTCAAGCAAGGGGAGCTGGGCCACCAGGTCCTCAGGCATAGCAGAGCGGTTGGCCTTGTACTGGGGGTAAAGCTGGTGGCGAAAGGTGGGCTGCCGGACATCTCTAGCGATCACCAGGTAGTCGGGGCGCTGCTCGGCCAGGAGTTTCTGCATGAACATGGCCGTGCCGAATACGGCAGCAACGGGCTGTCCGGACGAGGTTGTCAGTGGGCGGCCCATGCCAAAGGCATAGTATGAGCGAAAGGCTATGGCCATGGCATCGACAAGAAAAAGGCGTTTGCTGGTCACGGGTAACCTCGAGGCCAAGTAAGAGAAGTGTAAAATCCTGGCAAAACCTAAAGCAAAAGGCTTTTCACGGGTTTGCCATATGCCAGGGTTTTATGTACCATAACCCTTAACTTAGTCGAACTGGAGAGGTTGCAACATGAGTGATTTTGCTGAACTGAAGCTCGAAGGCAAGACCTACAAATTGCCGATCATCGTCGGTTCTGAGAATGAAAAAGCTATCGATATACGCAAATTACGTGCCGAAACCAACTATGTGACCCTCGACTCTGGATACGGCAACACTGGCGCCTGCAAAAGCGACATCACCTTTATCGATGGTGAAAAAGGCATTCTCCGCTACCGCGGCTACCCCATTGAACAGTTGGCGGAGAAGTCGACTTTTGTCGAGACCGCTTATTTGCTTATGTACGGCAAACTCCCGAATCAGAATGAGCTAAGCCAGTTTCGCGAGATGCTAACTCGCCACTCCTTGATTCATGAGGATATGCTGCATTTTTACGATGGTTACCCATCGACGGCGCATCCTATGGCGATCTTGTCCTCGATGGTTTGTTCGCTGTCGAGCTACTACCCAGAGTGGCTTGATCCGCACGATAACGCGCAGGTTGCTCAGCTGATGCCGCGTGTTCTCTCCAAAATCCGCACCATCGCAGCCTACTCGTACAAGAAGTCGATAGGTCAGCCGGTGATCTATCCGAAGAACTCGCTCGATTACTGCGCTAACTTCCTCTACATGATGTTCGCTGTTCCGTCGGAGCCTTACGAGGTTGACGAGGACTTGGTGAAGACTCTCAACATGCTACTCATCCTTCACGCTGACCACGAGCAGAACTGCTCGACGTCGACCGTGCGCATGGTTGGATCTTCGGATGCTAACCTTTTTGCCTCCATCGCCGCGGGTATCCTTGCTCTTTGGGGACCTAAGCACGGTGGTGCAAATCAAGAAGTTATGGAGATGCTTGAAGAAATTCAGCGCAACGGCGGCGACGTCAAGAAGGCAGTGGAGCTCGCTAAAGACAAGAACTCGGGCTTCCGTCTCATGGGTTTTGGCCACCGCGTGTACAAAAACTACGACCCGCGCGCCAAAGTTCTGAAGAAGGCCTGCGACACCATTCTAGCCAAAATGAACCGCAAAGATCCGCTGCTTGATATCGCTAAGCGTTTGGAAGAGGCAGCCTTGAGCGATCCGTACTTTGTTGATCGCAAGCTTTATCCAAATGTCGACTTCTACTCGGGCGTGATTTACCGCGCTATGGGCATTCCGACACCGATGTTTACGGTTATGTTCGCACTCGGTCGTTTGCCGGGTTGGTTGGCACAGTGGATGGAAATGCATCGTGACGGCGAAGGCCGTATCGATCGTCCGCGTCAGATCTACACTGGCGAGAGCGCGCGTGACTACTTGCCTATGAATCAGAGGACCTAAATGACAGCGGCTAAAGCCGCAGCCAGGTCACCGCGTTTCTGGCTGATGAAGACAGAACCGGTGACCTTTAGCTTTGATGATCTATTAGCATCGCCAAACCGGACCTCATCCTGGGAGGGTGTACGTAACTACCAGGCGCGCAATCTCATGCGTGACGAGTTTCGGCTTGGCGATCAGTGTTTCATCTACCATAGCAGCTGCGCAGAACCAGGAATAATCGGCCTCGCGGTGGTAGTGCGTGAAGCGCATCCAGACCTGACGGCACTCGATCCGGACAGTCCCTATTTTGACGAGAGATCGTATAGAGACGGGGTCTCACGCTGGTGCATGGTTGATGTGCAGGCCGTCGAGCAATTCCGCCAGCCGGTGCTCTTGAGTCGTATGCGTGATGAGCCGGAGTTGCAGGGACTTATGGTGCTGCAAAAGGGCGCACGGCTTAGTGTTCAACCGGTGAGCCCAGCACATGGGGCTATCCTCTTAAAAATGGGGCTTTAGGCGGGATGGAGCAAAGCGCGGTCAGGCTTTTGATTAGCGTCGGCATGCTGGCAGCGATCATGGTCTGGGAGTTAGTGGCACCCAGTCGTGCGCGAATTTGGCGGAGATGGCAGCGTTGGCCTAGTAATCTCGGCCTATCGGTGGTCGGAGCGATGCTGCAACGGCTAGTCTTGCCGCTAGGTGTCGTGTCGGTGGCTACGTTCGCTCAGAATTACAGACTGGGCCTGCTTCATTACGTAGCGTTACCGCAAGTTTTTGCTGATTTACTTACGCTCGTCGTCTTTGACCTTGCGATTTACTGGCAGCACCGAGTGACGCACTTAGTGCCGTGGCTTTGGCGGCTACATTTAGTCCACCATGCGGACGAAGACATCGATGGCACTACGGCACTCAGGTTTCATCCGCTGGAAATTATTCTCTCCATGGGATTGAAGTCGTTACTGGTCCTTTTAATGGGACCTAGACCGGAGGCCGTGCTTCTCTTTGAGATTCTGCTGAATGCTCTGGCTATCTTTAATCATGCAAATGCCTGGTTGCCGGATTGGCTCGACAGATACTTGCGGCTTGGCATTGTCACGCCCGATATGCACCGCGTGCATCACTCAATTGATGAGCAAGAACAAGGTCACAATTTCGGCTTTAATCTAACTATATGGGACCGTCTTTTTGGGTCATACCAAGAGCGCTCCCTTGGGGATCCGCAAAGTTTTCCCTTAGGGCTGAGAGATTGGCAGAAAGACCAGAGAACGACCACCATCAGGTGGCTGCTCCTCGCCCCATTCATGCGACGCGGCCGAACATTGTAATCGCAAAGTCATCGACCACTTAAGCCGCTGGCAGTATAGGTGTCCTACTGTGGAAAACGAACATACATCGATAGACTCTCCATCTTCGCCGGTCATCGGACGCTCTAGCCCTCGACTGCGCAAAATCATTGGTTTTTTGCTGGCGGCGATGATTGTGATGTTAGCGCTGTATTTGGCCCCTACCCAGTACCTAACCATGGCCTCCCTCCAGTCGAGCAAATCGGACCTGGTCGCCTACTATCAAGAGCACCCAACTCGGACACTCATCAGTTACTTTACTGCTTATGTCTTGGTTACGGCGTTGTCGATTCCTGGTGCGACCGTGATGACTTTGGCCGGTGGCGCCATGTTTGGCTTCGGGGTGGCCTTTGTCGTCGTCTCCTTTGCGAGCACAATTGGCGCTACTGCAGCGTTCACTCTATCGCGGTATTTTTTCAGAGACCTTGTACAGAGCAAATTCGGTGAGCGACTAAAGGCCCTAGATGAAGGGATCAGCCGCGACGGTGCTTTCTACCTCTTCGGGTTACGTCTTGCACCCGTTGTGCCTTTCTTCCTGATCAATGTGGGTATGGGGCTCACTAGCATATCTGCGCGGGAATTTTACGTTGTAAGTCAGATTGGTATGCTGCTTGGCACTGCCGTCTATGTGAATGCCGGGACAGAGCTCGGCAAAATCACCGCCGTAGGTGACGTCATGACACCAGATATTTTAGTGTCGTTTTCTCTGCTTGCTGTATTTCCCCTGGTGATGAAAAAACTGCTCTCCTTCCTTAAGGTTAAAAGGCTCGAGTCTCGCTACAGCAAACCTAAGTCCTTTGATTATAATCTCGTAGTCATAGGGGCAGGATCTGGTGGATTGGTCTCGGCCTACATCGCTGCAGCTGTGAAGGCTAAGGTCGCCTTGATTGAAAAGCATAAGATGGGTGGCGACTGCCTAAACACCGGTTGCGTCCCGAGCAAGGCGCTGATTCGATCAGCTAAGGCGGTAGCAGCGAGACTAAGGGCCAAAGATTTAGGTTTAGATAGCGTCGAGGTAAAGTACGACTTTGCTAAAGTGATGGAGCGCGTCCAGCGCGTGGTTAGCACTATTGAACCCCATGATTCGGTAGAGCGCTACACAGCTATGGGGGTCGAATGTATCAAGGGTCACGCTCGGATCAAGTCGCCTTTCGTCGTTGAGGTCGAGGGTCGCACCTTGACCACAAAAAATATCATCATTGCGACGGGTGCCAGTCCAGCAGTGCCGAAGATTCCGGGGCTTGACCGCATAAGATACCTGACGTCAGACACCATCTGGGGGCTTCGTGAG
>Ga0078894_10003656_pt1 | contig 11682 bp, 8 predicted proteins | sample LauGreSu1BDMLBSD_2_FD_67506 | JGI IMG/M metagenome (GOLD analysis project Ga0078894, IMG submission 67506) | Freshwater lake microbial communities from Lake Michigan, USA - Su13.BD.MLB.SD (version 4) (version 4) | ecosystem: Environmental > Aquatic > Freshwater > Lake | place: Lake Michigan, USA... | reverse complement strand
TGCATTTACGCCGACTACAATGCCGACAAGCTGGTGTTCCGTCTGCGCATGAACAACATCAACGGCAAGAAGCCGCTGAAGCCGAAGGAGAACCCGCTGGACCAGTCGGACAAGATTTACCTGTTGAAGGCGTTCCAGGACCAGCTGCTGAACAACATTGTGCTGCGCGGCTTGAAAAACATCAGCAAGGTCACGCTGCGCAAGCTCATGGACACGCTGCACAAGGAGGACGGCGCGTACGTCAAGAAGGAGACGTGGGTTCTGGACACGAAGGGTACCAACTTGATGGACGTGCTGGCGCTGGATTACATTGACGTTAGTCGCACGATCAGCGACGACATTCAGGAAATTCACAACGTGCTGGGCATTGAGGCCGCGCGCGAGGCGCTGTTGTCCGAGATGACGGGCGTGTTTGAGAACGACGGCACGTACATCAATTATCACCACTTGAGCCTGCTGTGCGACCGCATGACGGCGAGTTCCGGCATGGTCTCCATTTTCCGGCACGGCATCAACAACGACAACATTGGGCCCATTGCCAAGGCGTCGTTTGAGGAGACGCCGGAGATGTTCTTGAAGGCCGCGCGCCATGCGGAGCTGGACCAAATGCGCGGCATTTCGGCCAACGTGATGTGCGGGCAGGAGGGGTACTACGGCACCAGCAGCTTCCAGGTCATGCTGGACCTGCCGCAGATGATTTCTAAAATGGAGGACGTGGCGTTCCAGGCGCAGAACGAGCAGGCGGAGATTGCGGAGGCGATGGGCTCGGCTGCCGCGGACACGAGCGCGTGCGCGTTTGAGAAGCTGACCATTGAATCCAACGTGGGCAGCATCCAGAAGGTGGATTTAGGACAGGGCGCGGACAACTACAACGTCGGGTTTTAAATGCATGATAATGTGAAATGAATTTTAGCATAAAAATATATTTTTTTTATGTATGTATAAAACAAACAACAATGTCAATACATGACTCAATCCAACAGTTGAAACCAAATTTGTTTAGGAAAACATTCGGCCAGAATGAGTATGATGAGTTAATGCACGTGTTTGACAGGTTAATGCGTGAGAATCTTGATGACGCAAACAAAGAGAAATTAACAGAATTCATCAATGATGGAATTGACAAAATTTATATAAGGTTTGATAATGATACTCCGATTCACCCAGAAACATTGAACATTCTGATTAGGGCAATTCAGGTCTACAATCACAATCACACAATACCGTATCGTTTTCGTAAATATGATGGAGACCCCCATAATATGACAGTGCATTTCATGAATAACGTTGTGCGAAAAGCTGCGAAACGAAATAAACCATTTGTTCTGACCCGGGGTGCGTATACAAAAACGCAACTAGATGCACAATCACAACATGGAACGGATATGAAAGAAGTGGATGGCGGTGCCAAAAGAAAACGAACAAAGCGAAGGCACAAACGCAAACAACGCAAATCCAAACGCGTGAAAAAAGTGATCCATTGAGTAATTGGACAATGATTTCAAATGAATGTTCATTACTATTATTATATTGAGTCCAACGTGGGCAGCATCCAGAAGGTGGACTTGGGACAGGGCGCCGACAATTACAATATCGGGTTTTAGCACAATCCAGCGTGGCATTGTGCATTGTGCATTGTGAAACCGTATAATACAAATTGTTTCAATTTTTATTATTTTTTTTTATTATTTTCATAATATACCCACTTAAATCAATCCATAACAACATCGCATGCCGAGGGTTTTCATAATATCGTCTCATGGAAGCATGCCAATGCAGGATATCAAAACTGCATTTTCATTGCCGGTGATGGGTATGGCAAAACTCAAAAAAGTAACATCGTTTAAGGCACCCGTGGACACGTTCACAACTGCCAGTTTTGGATGTTCATTTTTTAGCGATTTGCGGTGTGACGAACCATTCGTGGATTTTGTCCGCGAATTTAATCGCCGACGCGTTGCAATGAAAACGCGACCAACGAAACTGCAACTAAGAAAACTCATTAAAGACACCTTAGTCCACGCAAGAGCCCTCCCCCAACATGCAGATGTCGTGATGCATGCTGGAAATAAAATTCGTTGTCACAAAAAAGACGGTCCAATCACAGACCTGTTTTTATTTGGAACCAACCTGGCAGTGCCCGTGGCTGAAAGTGTAACAATGTTTGACCTGGAAACGGGAGAAATTCAAGATGTTCATACGCAGTTCGGGCTCAAAAAAAAAAAGAAGGTAGATGCCACTCGTACGATGTCCCCGCACCACCCGGATGCATTGTCCATGTTACAAGCTGCAAAAATGAGCGCGGAATCCGAACTGGCAGAGTTAAAGGCGCAGAGCGTCGACCCATATTTCGTTGACATGAAAATCGGCCGAATTCAAAGCATAGACGACACTATCGCGTGTATGCACAAGGGGTCCAAGTTTGAATACTCTGCAAAAATGAAAAAATTGTACAAGGACCGCATCAAACTGTCTGACCTCCTGCATCAAGGAATAGTAGAAGGAGTGATTGATCCCGACAACGATTTTGTGGTGGTGTATGCGTGCAGAGTGCCCGACGAGGGCTTGTTGGGCACGCAGACAAGCCCGCGCAACAGCAGTGACAGCGAACGCAGCGTGGGTGGTGGCACCCGGTCTAAACCAACCAAACAACGATGCAGAACCAAAACATGCAAACAGCGCCGCCACTGAATGCAAAACGCAAAATGCAAATAATATTTAGAATATTTATATATTTATATGCAATAAATACATAACAATGGAAAAGGAAAAAAAAACTCTCGGCAAAAAAATTGATCTCGCCATCGCTCTCTGCGCGTTGGGCGAACCGTGCGATGAAGCCGAACTGGTGGGTTTAGCAATTGAATACGCCAGATTTCGTTGCCCCTACATACTTTCGTATGTGCACATGCGAAGCCTGGAAACTGACGCGGAACGGGAACGGGCACTGCAACTGGAGGCCAATGTGAATAACGTGATCCGACACACCATCCGACGGTCAATTCATGACGAATGGAGGACGATGCCGGGTATGGCTGGGCTGAGCCGGCTGGTGATGGAGCGGTTCACGGATCAACCGAAACCCTTGGCGAGAGAATTGGTGCGCACCTGCAAATGCAGCGCAACGCGCCGATCACCCAATTGCAAAATGCCGCCGAATTTTTGCAAATACACGCCGTTATCGCGAGGCAAGACGCGGTCGGCATCGCCCAAGACCAGGTCTGCTAGGGCACGGTCGGCCACCAGGACACGGTCGGCCTCGCCTAAGACCCATAAACATCGCGTATAAGTTAAGCATTTCACAAATTAATATTTTGTATTATATATATATAATTATGGCTGACTCACAATCACAACCACCAAAAAAGTGGTGTTACAGAAAACTAATAAAGATTGGTGATGAAGGTATACGCCTGAAACCACACCCATCCATTGATTCACATGGAGATGGTTATGTATTTCATAATGGTAACTATGTGTCGCATCTATTTCCGACAAAACTGTATATTGAATCTATTGAATCGCGTAAATCATATTATGTATTTGTTGTCTCTGCTGTTCAGGGTGAACGATCGCAAGGATACATCGATTCAAGGTATTTAAGCAGCCGTATTGAGTTTAAACCTCCTGCACCTCTTCCAAAATATGATCCTCCTCTTCCTTCTGAAGAATATCATCTTCCACCTATAAAAGTTGGAGATATGATTATTAAGGATGAAGTTGACCCACTAACGTTTTATAATCTACATTATGATATTGACCGACAACTTTATTATGTTCAGCAGCAGTATGATAATGGAGTTTCTAAAAGTTATTGGGCGAGTACTACTCCTGGCGTAATTCCCGTTGTTTACCATAACGTGGCTAAGAATAGGTATTATGTAGCTGTACCTGATAAAGATGTGCCTGATGGTGTGGAATATTATCAACTTTTTAAAAACACACATAATGGTGGTTTGCGTCGCCGAAAATTTCGGTCGCATAAAAAGCGTCATGTAAAATCCAGATCAAGATCAAATAAATCAAGATCAAAGAAATCATGCTCGCGCCGTCGTTGAAATGCATAAATGCAACCACAACGTAGTTGCTCATTTACACCACCCGGTTTAAATGACATTCGGTCGGTCATTCATTAGCTTCTTTAAGCACAACCCGTTTTGCCGGAACGTAGTTTGCAATGAACTCCCCGACAAAATCCGTTTCCGGAGGTTTGGATGCGATGACCATGATTTGTTTCATGACTTCCGCAACAAACCCGGGATTGGTGCATTGACCCAGAGAGAATTTCATGTCATTCGCATCAGTGCGAACAACGCTGTAGCTGGGAGCCACGTCGCGCTGCCTTCCCAGCGTCATGACAAAGTAGGCCCGCACGTCGCTCGCGTCTTTGGGCGCGTTGTCGTCGCGCTCTTGGCCGTAGTATAATAAGAGCGCGGGGGCCTTGTTTTCAACCAGCGGGTGCTGCAGCTGGGCCGAAAACAGCACGATCGGCACGCGAAAATGCTGCGCCAACATCCACAGGTCCAAATGCGTCATGTAGTGCAACGAGTTCATGATGAAGTCATCCACGTTGACAGCCAGCACCGTGCGGTTGGCCGTCAAGTGCTTGTAGTATTGCATCACCTGCACTTTGTGGGTTCGCATGAGGTCGGTATACTTGACAACCAGGATGGCCTTCAGCTCGCGCACGGTGTATTTGCCGCGTTCTTCCCGCTGCAGAATGGAGAGGAAGGCTTCAAATGTACACTCTCCCACCGCATTTTCAAAGGTCATCAATGCCATGGTTTTCGGGAAATAGTGCGCACAAGCGCGCCCGGTGAGAGATTTCACCGCAAATGGGGCGCACAAGCCGCCGCCGCCGGCATCGTCCTCCACGGCATCCGGTTGTGCGGGTTGCGCTACCTGGGCGATTTGCGCATATTGATTGGACGGAATTTCCCCCGGATTCAGGTCCGGGTTTGCGGTGTAGAACGTGTTGTACCGCGCAAACCGGTTCATGATGCCGCCCCCGGGTTCTAAATTTTCAAAATAAGCTTCCAGCTGCGAATAAAACAGCACGATTTCATCCGGATGCAGGTCGTATTGGATCGGCGTGAGCGACGCAAAGGAGGCCGCGGACGATAAAATGAAGCGCCGAATGCGCGTGTATCGCAGCAGCTCATCCGCCAATTTGCCGTAATAAAACGTGCGGTTGTCTATCCCGTTGATCAAGTTTTTGTGCGGCAGAATGATGGTGCAGTCTTCGTCCGCCGGATTCTCTGCGCGCACGCGCATGCAGCTGTTCGCGCCGTATTCCACCCGACTGTCGGCCGAAATGCAGCGCATGAAGGCGGTGGACGCGGGTTTGAACTGGTGTTCCGAAATGAACGCCTCCAGCGCGGCGGGTTGCATCGCGGTGAAGTGGATCATGGGGTCGCCCATTTCTCGGCACAGTTGCATGATTTCGCGAATGATGGCGTTGTAATCCCCAGACCCAGACCCAGACCCGCCGCTGTACACGAGGTCCTCAATGCGCTTCTTTTTGTCAATGTGCTTCACCTTGTTGAGCATGACGCGCATGGAGTTGCGAAACAAGTCGTACATCTCGGATTCCAGTTGAACGCGCCGCACGTACTGCACGCGCGCCGGGTCTTCACCAATGCCGGTCTGCACTTCTGCGTCGGCGGCATACGGGTTCGTCGTGTTGTATGCAATGCGGTCCATGGGCGTTTTCACGGCGGGAATCATGGGTTCCGGAATGTGCGGCCGTATTTCCATGAACTGGTTGGTTTCGGTCATGATTCCGATGAGGTGGGCATCGTCAACCACGTTGATGCGCGGCAGGCACGGGATTTTCCCCTTGGTTTCTTTGCTCACAAAGGCAAGGAACGCCAGCGTGTCTTTGTACGACCCCCAAATCTCGGGGTCATCCATCATCACGAGGTCAAACTCCAGGTCCACTAGATCCGCCGGTATCGGGGACGCCGCCGTCATCACAATGCCGGCATGCTGGCCCTTTTGGCACGCAAGCCCAATCACCTTGGAGTCGTAGTTCAGCACCAGCTCGGTCACGGTGATGCCGTGGCGGTTCAAAATGGACATCGCCTCCGAGGCCGGAATGTTGTATTTGAAGGCGTACGGTTTGACGCCGGGGGTTACCGGCGCGCACCCCGGATAAATGCTGTCCTTTATTAGCTCTAGCATGGTTTTCAGGTTGGGCATGAGCGTCGGGGCAGACAGACTGAAGGACGTTTTCACGTCGGTCTTTTTTGCGTCATCGTGGTCGGTGAATTGGAACACGGGTTCGTAATAGTTGTACTGCTTGATCAGCACCACCGTCATTTTGCGCACGTCGAAAAAATTGTTGGAGTAGTGGTTGGACGGGCAAATGATGTTGAGCGCGTCGCTGTTGTCGTCCTTCGGCACCTCCAGAATGATGAGGTTGAACCCCACCTTTTGTGTGAAAATTTTCGGGTTGAACGTGGTGAAAATATCCCACATGTACGTGTGATCAATCACGCTGTCGTTGCTTTCAATGAACCGCCGGAAATTCTCGTACGCGTTGATCGTGTTGCTCATGGCGGCTTGAATTCGGTCCCTCGTTTTCGCGCCCGTTTCTTTCATCGCTGCCGTCATTTTCTGCACGTACTTGGTTGTACTGTAGACGGATGCGGCCGCGTGCACCTCTTTTTCTTGCCCGGGCGCGGGTTTGAACGCGTCCACCAGCGTGCCGTTTTGGTACGTCAGGAAGGAATCCAGCGTGATGCCGTCCAGGATAAGCTGTTTCATTTCCGCGATGGTTTTCTGACGGGGGTCCTGTCGCAGCGCCGCCATGCACGCAATGAACGACTGCAGCTCGCTCAACTGCGACGGTTTTTCGTCGCGCCCCCTCGCATCCTTGTCCCACTCTTGCACGCCGCTCCGCAGCAAGCACTTCACCCCCTTTTTCAGGGTTTTATTCGCGTGGCTCACCTGGCACGCGCTGTTGTCGTAGTTTAAAAACCGCTGCACCGCTTGCGGCAGGTACCCGCGACGTCCCAGCGGGATGGGAAACTTGTCCGGTCCCACGATGTACTCGTCCGGCACCTTGTGGTGCTTCGCGGGTTCATCTGCTGGTGCTGCCGGCTTGGCGGGTTCCTCTGCCGGCTTGGCGGTGGGGGTTTGCCCTTTGGCCATTCGCAGCTTGTCTTCGCACGCCGCCAACTCGCCCAACTGCTGTTTTTTTTTGAAGCAGCACGGCACGCACAAGCCGTCCGGATGCACGCTCGGGTTTAAAAACCCGGGGTAATGCGGAATGTAGCCCTTCGCGCCCATGTGCTCTTTGCCGTAATCGTTGAACTCAAAAATGTACTTGTCCAGCGTGACTTCCTTGTCTTTTTTCCCAATGACGTGGCGTTCCAGCCGCTTGTCTTTGATTTCTTGGTCGGTCATGGGGCGCCGGTCTTTGAAGCTCCAATACCGCGGGCACATGTAATAGTACTTGTTGTTCGGGTCCGATCCGTATTCCAGCGCGTCTTCCAGCATGGGCTGCATTTCCGGATTGGCGCGCAGTTCCTCGTACTCTTGTTTGGTGAGCACCACCGGTTGCCGCTTAATGTTGGACTGACAGTTGGTGGAATACGTGTCATAATTCCCCGTTTTTTTGGAGAGAAACAGAATGGGCTCGCTTTTTTGCAGCTTGTGTTCAAACGGGTTTGGATTTTTTAAAGACCGCGGAGCATACGTCTTGCCTTCGTCTGCGTCTGCGTCTGCTGCTGCTTCGTCTGCGTCTGTTGCTTCGTCTGTTTCGTCCGCAGCTGCTGCATCTTTTTTGGGCTTGTTGCGGGGAGCACCCCCGGATTGGTTGTCTTCGTTGTCTTCGCTTTCGCTTTCGCTTTCGCCTTCGCCTTCGCCGATGAGGTCCAGCACGTCGCCCAACCCCGTATACGCGTCTTCATCATCGGCGGCGTCCATGGCACCCATGCCGTCGGCTTCGCGTTCCTGCGCGCGCTCCAGCGCAATTCGGTCCTCAAACGACAAGTCCGCCACAAAATCAAACACCGGGACAACGGCTGCGCCTTCGTTTGCATTCAGTTCTTTTAATTCAGCCACTGCGGGTTTGGCGCGTTTGGCGCACAACCTCTCCAATTCGGCCATTGGCACGCGGGTGGTTTGTTCCCCCTTGCGGTTCCGGTACAACGCAATCCGAATCAAGGCATCCAGATAAATTTCCAGCAAGCGAAGGTACCACACTTGGGTGATGTCTCGGATTTCAATGTGCAGCTCCGCGCTTTCACGGCGCATCACGGTCAAAAACCCGGGCTGTTTAATGCGAGCGCGGCGGTGTTCCATCACTTGTTCTTCTGCGCGGTAATCGGCAATTCGCTGCATGGCCTCCGCTTCGGTTTTTACCAAGCGGTTTTTGACAAGGCCGGACACGATGCTGGCCGTCGTGGCATCCCTCCGCACGCGTTCCGCAATGTACGCTTCTGCGCCCAGCTTCTCGTCATAGTTGGACACGCGCTTGTACCGCATGCTCACCTCGTCCGCGGTGTCATCAATCACGGTAAACACCGACGAAACGCAGCCCATAATGCTTTGCACCCGAATCATGGGCGTGTCCGTCAAATACGCGGCATACACAATGTCCACAATCTCCACCGTCGGCACCGCAATGCTGCAAAACCGTTCAATGCTGTTTCCGGTGCTCTGCAGAAAGTCGCGCACTTCGTCCAGCACGGGGTTCAAACACTCCCGCAGCACGTGATCCGCCATATTCTGGTATGGTTTGTCGTACTGCAGGGCCTGCCGAAAACTCGCCTTCACGTGCACGTTGGCTTCCGCGTCAAACTCGCACACCACTTCGCACATGAAGCCACCGCCGTCCCCGTCAACGCGCCGCTCCATGTACGCTGCAACCCGCCGGCGTTTGCCCATCTCGCCGTCCAACCGCATGACCTTGGCCTTGGTGAGGCCCGGTATGCGGTTCCCGTTTTTCGCAACGCCCGGCGCGTACATGCGGTACACCTTTTCCCGCTGCCCCTGCGGGTTGTATTTTATGAGCGGCGTTTGCTGCGCGCTGTGCAGCACCTTGAAGATACTCTCCAGCGGCATGACGAATTGCACCAGCGGCCGCATGATGAAGTGCACCGTTTTGATTCCGCGCTCGGCGTACTGCAGCTCCGCCGGATTTTGCCGTTGGGCGTGCACTTCATAGAGCAAGTCAACCGCCGCGGTGTGCTGCACGAACGAGTCATCAATGAGCGGGCGCGTCTCGTCCAGCAGTTCCTGCCTGCGCTCGGCCAGCTGCTCGCGCGTCACGATGCCCTTTTCGTGCAAGTACGGGTAATACAGCTTGGGTATCAGCTCCGTCGTCGCATCGGAGCCCAGCACGTCCTCCGCGCAGCACACGTGAATGATATTTTCGTGGATGGCGCCGTACTCTAGAAGCACGGTTTTGTTACTGGTTTTCACTATGTCGGGATGCGCCTTTTTCAAAAAGGGGTCCATTATTTCATTGAACGGGTCGGCCGGCATGGGGTAGTCGTACTGCAGCGTTTCGCCCAGCGGCACTTTCATTCGCAGGCCATCGCTGGTTTGAATGGCCATTAAAAATTCGGACAATTCGTCGGCCGTGTATTCGGTTTTTTCGGAGTCAAATGCGCACAGCGCCTCGGCCAGGTGCGGGCTCTTCAAATTTTGGCACAGGGTGACCAACCGGTGGCGCGAAATGGGGAACCGGTTCCGGCACGTGAGCAGCTGAATCGTGCGCTCCACCGTCAAAAACGGCTGCACGCTGGCAAACAGGTAGAGCTCGCCGTAGGACACAGACGGCAGTTCCAACAGTAACTTGCGCTTAATGGTTTCTATTGTGTCGTCGGGGTGTATGCGCTGGGCGGAGTATACAACGCGGTCGCTGGGCGGCGGCCCATCCTCTAATTGCGGGCCGAACACGATGGTCCTGCCCTTGGCTGCAATGCTGGCAGTGTAGATTGGCTCCATAACGCAACGTATTATATAATTATTTATATTATATAATCAATTTGTCATTAAATGATTTTAATTCAAACAAGTAGTTGCATGATTATATAAAAAAAATATATAAAATACATATAGCAAATAGCAAATATAGCAAATGTCTCAAAAATATTTAGTTACATTTGGAGGTCCAACTGAAAACTTTCATTATGCAGTAAATAGAATATGCACTGAAACAGAACAACTGAAAGTAGCAAACATCATAATTTGTCATTAAATGATTTTAAATACAAATAAACAATGCACTACGACGAGGTGTGGATCATCGGCAGCGCCAGCATGCACGCAAACGGCGAAATCAACATAGATGAAATGTGTATTACCACGATGGAAGGTGTGACGCTTTTTTTTCCGTTGCATTATTCAAAAAAAAGTGTGTGATTAACATAGCCACCACCACCCCCTACCAAACAAACAATGGCCAACGTGTTCCAGCATGCGGTCAGCATGACAGCATTCACCTACTCCATGGCGCTGCTCGTGTCGTATGTCGTCGTCATGGCGTGCACAATGACGGCGTGCAACATCTTGGGATCCGTGCTCTCGGACAAAATGGTGCACATGGTTAAGCGCGCGGCGTCGTCGTGCACGAACACCGTGTTCAAGTATTTCGCGTTGCAGCCCTCGTGCGAGTATTTGAACGACACGCACGACAACATGCGCCAATATAAAAACAAGCCAATAAAATCGGTTCGCATGTATTACAGGCGGGTTCCCAAAAAGCTTCTAAATTTGTATAATAAAATCACGCTGTGTCGGCTGGACAAGTTATACGCCGAAATAATGGAGGAATACAACAAATCGGTTCATTATGGCAACAACGGTGGCGGCGGCAATGAGCCCGCATCCGCGTCCATGTCTGTGCCCGACTATTTGCGCGCGCACGCGGAGTCGCTGCCGTTTCATTGCGGCCTCATATTTGAAATGGAGGACGGGGTGCACTTGATGCTGGACAAAACCTCCACCGTGACGCTGCACAAAATGAAGGAGCCCCATATTAAAAATGCGGTCATGAAGGACGTAGCAATTAAGGGCAAGACGTTCACGTTGGGCGCCTTTCTGGACGCGGGGAAGCGGCGCATGAAAGACGAGCACTGGTTTCAGTGGGACTTCAAGCATAATTGCTTTTACATCACCAAGCGGCTGCTTGTGAAGAATGGGCTGTACTCGGAGGAAGATCACGAAATGACGCGATACTACACACAAATGCAGCGACTCTACGACGCAACCAAAACGTTTAGCTACTCTAAAAATTTAGAAATGTTTGTGCAGCTGCAGGCGCGCACCGTTTCGTGCAACCTGGGGTTTGTTGATAAAATTAATCGCATGGTCATGTACTCATTCAACTGAACCGCGCTACGCGTCAAAGTACGGGTTGTCGTTGATTTCAATGCCGCAGTACTGCTTCGGCTTCGCCTTGTAGTCCACCGGCTTGTATATCTTGATTTCGGCGGCGTTTTGCAGCAGGAACTTGAAGTTCTTCCAGAACTCCTCCTTGTGCCCGATGCTTTCCGTCATGATGTGCGACAGCTCGTGCAGCGCAATGAACATGAGCGTGTTGGGGTCAATGAGTTTGCCCCCCTCCTTCGTGGTGTTCAGGCAGAACGCCAGCTTCTCGCCCTTGTTCTCGCTGTAAGCGGTGAATTCGCTCGTGGGCAGCGTTTCGCCCACTTGCTGCGGGTCAAA
>Ga0078894_10003655_pt1 | contig 11684 bp, 4 predicted proteins | sample LauGreSu1BDMLBSD_2_FD_67506 | JGI IMG/M metagenome (GOLD analysis project Ga0078894, IMG submission 67506) | Freshwater lake microbial communities from Lake Michigan, USA - Su13.BD.MLB.SD (version 4) (version 4) | ecosystem: Environmental > Aquatic > Freshwater > Lake | place: Lake Michigan, USA... | reverse complement strand
TTTTCCATTTGTTTTAATATTTTAGATTAATCTATTACGAATATACAAACATATACAATTAATAGACCAAAAAGTTATTCACAAATGTTAATGACGAAATGTCAGTTATTCAGCAGATGATGCCCAAGGTAGTGGTTTATCACTAATCCTTTTATTATCAATCTGTTTTTGAATCTGAGAATTTACATGTTCCTCATAAGAACCAACAACAAGAGCCTGTATCCAAGATAGTACAACTTCTTCAGTTAATTCATCATATGGTACAAATGTTTCAGGATCAATATCATCAGGACTAAAAGGAGTAGCTCCTGAAAAAACTCCTTCATTTCCTTGCTCATCTGTTCCAGTCTTTGTCCAAAAAGTCTGGATAATTGCATTTGGTTGACCTGGTAGGTCCATTCCTTTAATGCTAGTAATTTTCCAAGTGTAATTCATAATAATGTTTTTTAAGTTTAAGTTATAAATATAGTTAAAGTATTTTTTAAGTTAATTAAAAATTGCTATGTCCTCCGTTTTGACCATTAAATTCATTTCCAAATACAACTAATGACGCAGCCATATCAAATCCATTTGTATCAGGATGTTTAACAGCTGACATCCACCAAGATGAATAACCTGAAAATGAAGCATCATATCTAGTTGCAACCCCATTATTAATTATATACTGATAATTTACTCCACCAACATACATTAAATGAGGTGCGTTAATATCAGATGGAGAATACCAAAAAGTAGTTATTGATGTTAATCCAGAAAGAAATGCATCTCCTGCTGGAGTATAAGTTTCCCAAACTCCAGTAGTTAAATAGGACCTCATCATGTAAGCAAGATTAGGGTTTGCAGTATCATAACCAACAGCATACCAGTAACCGTCTTTATCATTATATGTTATACCTCTTAACTGTTTACTAGGAACAAGCGGTGGCATACTCATTGGTGTCCATACATTTAAGTCGGTACCAGAAGTTATAATCGAACTATTATCTCCAACAGCAATAAAACGAATACCAGAAGATGCAACATCTCTCCAAACATTAGAGTTTGAATTAACTACTGTCCATGCGTTAATTCTACCTAGAGTTGTTGTTCTTAAAATTCTTGAATTACCAACTATAACTGCTTGAGGATCACTAGATCTCCATCTAAATGCAACAGCAAATAAATCTTGCGTTGTAGGAGAACTAATTGTTACCCAAGAAGAACTATTTGTAACAGAATTTGTAACAATACGACCTCCTTCTCCAACTGCTAAAAATGGAGGGACTGTCAAATAGCTAGCGTGTCTATATGTATAACCAAAATATTCATTACCTAAATATTTTATATCATACAATCTTTGATTAATTGTAAGAACAGAAGAATAAGAAGAACCATAATCAGTTGATCTATAAATTCTACCATCATCATTGCCATCATTCCATCCGCACAATAACTGAATAGGAGAAGATGTAGTTTCGTTATTAGCTATTCCAAACCAAATAATTGCATTTGTAAATACAACATTTGGGTTAGATTTTAAATCAGACTTAACTACCAACTGATTGCTTGCTTTTGCTGCATAAGAAGAAAAAGAAGTATCAATGTTAACGTAGGTGTTAGCTTCAGCTTTAGTAATCTGTTCATTACTAATAGGTATAGTTGTTTTTTGGCTCAGTGAACCTGTATTAACACCATCCCTTAAATTAGTAAAAGAAATAGTTTGGTTGTTAGCTAAATCATTCCAAGGCATTTTTTAATTGATTTTCTAGGTTTTTAATTTTTTCTTCTAGGTATGCAATTTTTGCAGTGTGAACTTCTCTGTAAGATAGGTTTAAAAATCCCTCTTCATTTTTCGATACTGCACTTGGTAATATATCTAAAAAGTCTTGGGCATAATATCCTAACTCTTTTTTACCATTTTTATCATAATATCTTGCAACTACATTTGCAATGGATTGATAATCTATTTTATCATTAATTAACGTCTTTAGTCTACTATCAGATATTTCAAAAAATGCTGCAGCAGAAATACTAGTTGATGTGGTTGATCCACGATTTGTTACTGTAGATAATGTTTCTGAAGCAGCAGTTCCAGTAATACTAATTCCCCATGATCCTGTAGCACCACTACCGCTAAGAGATGGAGCATAAGAATTATAGTTTGCTGAAGAAAGTATTGTAACCCAAGAAGACCAGTTGTCACAACAATCTCTTAATGTTCTAAGTGCTAGCGTAGCTGAAGGATTATGCCAAGATGCAGAAAGCTCAAACCCTCTGCTTCCTGTTACAAATTGAGCTGCTAAATCATATGTCCAAGGACTATTTGCCCCACCAAAATATGCTCCGTATATAGCAAGTCCATTTGATACTTTAGTAGTTCTATCGTTGTTATAACTAATACCTGTTCCAAGTAATGCCCAATCAGAAGACGTAACATAACCACTAGGATTGCTACTATTGTAAGGAGTATAACCAAGAGCATTGGTTACCATTATAGAAGTAATACCTGTTATCCAACCTCCATAATTTCCTAGTTGATTTCTTACATGGGCAATGCTGGACTTTCTAGACCATCCGTCTCCATTAGAAGTAAAGAAACTACTAATTGTTGGGTTCTCAGATTCAGAAGTATTAAAATTAATGTAATTGGCATATATGTATCCATTACCATCACGCTGTACTAATCGACTAGCTGTAACACCTGTATCAGCTCCTACTGTTATTGTTCCACTACCAGCATTGCTTCCTATCCTTAATCCACCTCTGGCTTCAATGGGGCTTTCTACATAAAGCCCAGCAGTTTGTCCAGTTTGTGGAAGATATAATCCATAATTTGCAAAATTTGCTACGTTATCTGTAGACTCTGATCGTACAGTAAGTCTTCCACCAGACTTGTAAATACCATTTGTAGTATCACTAAAATAAACTACATTAAGTGTAATATTTGTACTAGTGCTAGCTCCACGAGCTGTAACACTTGCTAAAGTATCAGTCTCAGTATAACTAGTAATAAAGGAAGGAGCGCCTGTTATTTTAGACCATGCCAATGATGCTACAAAAGCTGGATTAGAATATGCTCCAGTTAAACTAACATACGTATTAGAAGCATTAGTTTGTGTTAAATATATACTAGCAGCTGCACTTGTAGTTAAATATCCAGCACTTGCATGGTTTCCCCATCCATACGCAGTATTCCAGTTTGTACTATTATCTGTAATAGATGTTGCCCAAGCAGTACCAGTTGACACTGCAATACCAGCTGATGGATAAACCATAGAATTAATAGTCCATGATCTATCCGCAGAAAGATCATAGGATGTTCCATTAATAGTTAATGTCCTACTAGTAGGTACACCACCTAAGCCACTAAGAGTATAAATAGGTAAAGTTTGCCAAGTCTTATCACCACGCCAATATTGTAATGTTGTACCTGGAGTAATGATTGGTTCTTTAGTACCAATTAAGTTAGTAACAGTTGTACTAAAATTAGCATCATCTCCTAAAGCAGCTGCTAATTCATTAAGTGTGTTAAGAGCTGTGGGGGCAGAATCAACTAAATTAGATATCTGAGTTGTTACATATGATTCAGTTTCTACTTTAGTATAGTATAGTATCTTTTGTGCTGTCCAGACGGGATCTGTTTCAACGGCAAGAGGAGTATAAGTGAGGGCAGTTGTTACATCTAAAGCAGTAAGGACTACAGCTCCAGTGCGGGTATTAAAACTACTTACACCATTTAGATCACTTTGATATTGAGGAACATTTATTACACCAGTAACAGGATTATATGTAGCCGGTCCAGTACTTCCTGTAGTAGTTAATGATATAGCAGCCCTTGCTCTAGGATTTGTAAAATAAAGATTACTACCTTCTTTTATAAGTGAGCTATTATAATCATCTCTACTTGGCATAATATCTCCTGTTCTTCCAAATACAGAAGTAACTGGAGATAATGATTGTGTATTACTAACAAGTTGACTAACAGCTACTCTAGATATAATACCTCCAGCTCCTGCTACTAATACATGTGTAGGTGTAGTAGTAATAGTAGGATAACTGTTAGCAGCTATTGCACCAGTAAAATAAATGTTGCCAAATGAATCAATATTAAACAAAGCTTAAATAATTTAATAGTTTATAATTGTGATTCTAAAACTTCTACTTTGTTTTTAAGTTCTTTAATAGCTCCTAAAAGAACAGGAATAAGTCCTGTGTAATCTAATGTTAAATAATCTGTTTTAGGATCTATTGTCACAAGTTCAGGAAAATGTTCCTGTACCTCTTGAGCCACAAGTCCTATTCTATTTCTATCGTCTACAAAGTTATTAAAAGAGTAATATATTGGGTTGATGGATTCAAGCTTAGATAGATTATTTTCCATTAAAGAATGAATAGTCTTTATTCTTCTGTCAGAATGTGCAGACCAGGATTGAGCTCCATCATACTTAACCACACCATTGCCATTAGAACTTAATACATAAACGTGATAGCCACCAACTATAGTTTCAATAACAGCATGTTGGCCAAATTGAAAATATCCACCAAACGAGCCAGCAGCACTACTCATTCTTATAGACCCACCTACTCCATTTGATAAGAAGTAACCATTAGCTATTTCTAAAGAACCAGCAAAATATGACCCACCATTTGGATCTAGATAATATCCAGTGTTATCAGAGTCATAGAATATTGGAGCTCTAGATGAACCTGCTACCCAGTTATTACCAGACATATCTAGTTGCCATCTATTAGCAGAAGCTGACCATCCACCAATACGCATTACGTTGTCAGAATCAAGTCCAAAGTTTACAGCGTAATATCCACCTCTGTGGAACGACATAATAGCACCACCGCTATCATTTGAATAGGCTTGTAATGGAGGGTCAGAAGAAGTTGTATTTCTATTTGATCTAAAATAGTTTGATCCTGTCCAACTATATGATCCACCTACCGCAGAACTAATACTATTTGTATTACCAGAAGTATAAGATGAAATGTTACCAACATCAACTACATCATGCCATGTGCCTGATCCTCTATACTGTTTAAATCTACCTTCTGCCCAATAATTACCTCCTGCATTAGCATAGTAGTCTCCACTTGTTATAATACGATAACCTGTATTTATATCTTGTCCTACACCAATATAATCAGCTCGAATATTAGCTATTCTAGATGCACTAGATGGATCTACGTAATATCCTGTATTATTTGAGTCATAGAATATTGGTGCTCTCATGTCATCTCTAGCTCTAATAGATCCAGATAATGCAGCTAAGAAAGTGCCGTTTTCTAGGATAAGAGCCCCGTGTGTATTCAGGTTTCCAGCAACACCACCAGCGTTAGGATGTGACCATGTAATACCATACAAGTTACTAGGACCGCTTCCATCAACAGGTAGTTTGTACGCATCTCCCATTGCAAATACGCCTTGATATCTTGTAGATGAGTACAAGCCTATCATCCCATAGCCGTAATTTCCATCAAAATAAAGGTTACCTTGACCAAATGTTGTAGCATTGTTTCTGTAAGTAGTTCCGTATAACCATTGTGTACTGCCAGAGTAAATTCCAGCAGGATGCCATGTTGCTTCACCAGTTCCTCCTACGTTAGCATTACCTCTGTAACCAGCTGCGTATACAGTAGCTGTTACATTTGCATCACCGCCTGAAGTAACTCTAAATCTCCAACTACGATCTTGATTAAGGAAACCTATCTCATTAGAATTATTTACATACATGTAGCCTCTTGTAGTTCCGTTAGTTTCCATTCTAAGAGAAGCATCACTACTACTACCTGAATGCATTCTAAAATCAGAACCATTAAAAGGCATTAAGTGCCAACCAGTACCAGACCAATATATACCATTATTATTAGTATGGTTTCTAAACCAGCCGCCTGTTGTATATACATCAGCGCCTCTTATGTCAGCAACACTTACCCAACTTCCTCCATCTTCACAATATGCTCCCCAAGCACTTGACTGAGTTAAAAAACCAATACGGTTGGAATTACAATGAATTTCTCTATTACCTTCATCACTATCAGACATGTATATAGAACTAGCTGTACCAGCTCCGGTTACTGTAAGATACCCTCCAATTGTAACATTTCCACTACTTGATAAAAATGCTCCAGTATTTTGATATGCAGCTGACCCAAGTCCTAAAAAAGATTGTACTTTAGAAGCTGTCGCAGAACGATAATAATTATCACCAAACTTAGCTACAATATAACTTATTGTGCCTGTACTTATATCATCAGTTGTGTTTATATAACTATAAAATCCATAATTTCCAGTTATATGACCACTACCATCTCTATATACTATAGTATTAGCAGTTGCTGATGTTGTTGGATTATTAAATCCAGAAATAGATCCAGAACTATCAGCATAAGATACTCTTACGGCAGCGGGTGTACCTGGCGTAACTTGCAATAACCATCTGCTACCATCATATGTCATTGTCATATAATATGGAGAAGCTCCTCCATAAGTGTATGGAGCATCTGACGCATAAAGTCTGGTAGAGTTTAATGAGTATGTAGCATTACCTGTTATACTAATTCCCCAGGTTCCACTTGCTCCACTACCAGTTAAAGTTGGAGAATAAGAATTATAATTACCCGCATGAAGAATAGCGTTACTTCCAACAAAAGCAGAAGCGGCTAATCTAACTGTTCCACCAGATCCACTATTATCAACACAATTTACTAATAAATCTGCCCATGCAGTTAAAGCGTTATTGTGAGCTCCAACTACAGCAAATCCGTTGTATGACGCTAGCCATACAGATTTATCTGCAGTTGCATTAAAATGTCCAACTCTACCTCTCCAGCTTTCACCAGATCCATCATTTCTAACTATTACAGATGCAGATGATGTAGTTGATGTAAATGTAACAATACTTGAAGTTGTGGCTCCTCTACCCGTTACTGAAGCTAGTGTATCTGTCTCAGTATAAGAACTAATATATCCATTAGGATTACTACTATTATATGGAGTATATCCTAATGCACCTGTTACATCACCTGATGAAAGAGTGATAGCTCCTGTTCTTGTATTAAAACTTGTTACACCTGCCGGAATAGTCCAAGTTCTATTAGCAGAAAGATCAAATGTAGTTCCGTTAATTGTTAATGTTCTAGATGTTGGAACATAACTATTAAGCTGAGTAAGCGTAACAAACTCATTTGAGTTAACAGCATTGCTTCCTATAACCCGTCCGCCAAAGTTAGCAACAACACCAGAAGGCAAGTCAGAAATAGCTCCTGTTGCAGCGTTAACAACACCAGTAGTCTTTCCAACAATAATACCAGTAGAAAACTGCTGTACGCCTGTATTATAAGCATACACAGGATATCTACCCGATGGGTTGTTTGAGTAATAGTCTAAAAGATTTGCATTTACAGATGCACTTAATAGTCTTTCTCCTGTAACAAGAACACCTCTAAAAAATGATACGGGAGTTACAGAAAATCCAGTGCCGTTTCTGTTGAATGTATTAACAAGACTCCATGTAGCTTCACCACTTTCAACCAATTCATTTTGGTTGTAAGCTACCTTTAACCCATAAATAGTATCTGTGCCAATCTTAAAGTTTAATACATCTACAGAAGCACCAACTCTTACAATAGTCTTAAGACCTGTGATTGTTTGATCTGAGGCAAGTGTTACGTATCCCAAACTAGAAATAAGAGCTCTTACCCATGCTGTAGTAGGAACTTTAGAATTATTATCTTCTGATCCCGGAGCTATGGTCAAAGTAAGACTAGCTGGTAACACAACGTGTCCATCTGCGTCATACTGAAATACATTAAGTATATTGGAGGTCTTCCTTTGTTTGTTCATAACCTACTGCAATTGTGTTTTTAAAATTTCTACTTCTGATTTAAGTTCTTTAATTGCGCCAAGCAATACTGGAATTAATCCAGTGTATTCAAGAATTAGATTGTCCGTTTTTGGGTCAATATCTACAAGCTCTGGAAAGTGCTCTTGTACCTCTTGAGCTAGAAGTCCTATTCTATTTCTTTCGTCTGCAAAGTTATTAAAAGAGTAATAAACTGGATTAATTGATTCAAGCTTTAAAAGATTATTTTCCATAACAGAATGAACCGTTTTTATCCTAGCGTCTGAATGAGCAGCCCATGATTGTGATCCTGACGTTTTTACAACACCTACACCTGATGAATCTAAAACATAAACGTGGTGGCCAGCTACATATGTTTCAATTACAGCGTGCTTAGCAAATCTCATGTATCCACCAAATGAACCTTGAACACTGCTCATAAATATAGCACCACCTGTTCCATTTGATAAGAAATATCCATTGGCTATTTCTATGGAGCTAGCAAGGTATGCTGCACCATTAGGATCAATATAATATGCAGTATTAGCAGAATCATAAAATATAGGAGCTCTGTGATCACCATTAGATGTCCAGGTTCCAAATAATTCACCTCCACCTGAAAATGTTCTTACAGCCCATCCTCCGCCCCACAATAACCCAAAGCTTCCACCAGTATCTCCATAAACATATCCAGCAATGGATGAATCATAATTAGATCTAAACTGCAATCCAAAATTAGATGTTCCAGCACCGGTTATTGCCCAATGTGAAGCAGAATCTTGATAAAAATGACCTCCATAAGTTTGGTTATAAACACCAATTTTTCCATAATTTCTATACCAACCGCTGTTATATATGTTTTGAACATCATATATTGGAGTGTTGTTTTTATACATATCTCCATACTGCCACATTGTACCACCTATATAAGCTCCGGATGGATGCCATGAAGCATTACCTGTTCCACCTACGTTTGTATTACCTTGATATGAGTGGGCAAAGTGAGCACCGGTTGTTGTAAAACCACCAACAGTTCTACCAGCAGCTTCAGAATAAAAATGAAAATCTGGAGTGCTAATACCAAATTCATTTGACGTTCTTTTACCAACATACCAAGAACTACCAGAACCTCCAATATAACGAACCATTGCTTCATACCCGTTACCAGGGTTAATGGTTACGTACTTATGACTTGCTCCATTTATGTTTATAGGAAGATCACTTGTACTATTAAAAGTTGTACTACCAGCACTGTTAATAGACATTAACCATCCTCCACCATATCCGTCTCTATTAACTTCAAACCCGTTGGTATTCCATATTTGTCTACCACTACTAGCAAATGTTCTAGTTTGCCAACTTCCTAATGAACCATTTGTATGTCCAAAGTATAAAGAGTTACTTCCCGTAATAGCACCATCACCATTTATATTAATACCACTAACATCATTAGCTCCTCCACCAACACCAACTCTACTTAATCTTGAGTAAGAGTTAGGATCTAAGTAAAAACTAGTATCATTAGAGTCATAAAATAGGGGAGCATGAACATTTCCTGCAAATTCAGCTCTACCATCACTAAATATAACTAAGTTATGTCTAGCAGCTGTGTTATCATAACACATGTAAAATCTATTATCACCAACTCCCATGGAAAATGTTCTTGCACTACCCGCATCACCTCTGAGATTTATTACACCATATGCGCTTCCATATATTGATAGTTGAGTAGTAGTAGAACCGTTGCCCCATGCTGAGTTTATCGGAGACGTGTTATTAAGACCAATGCTGCCTCTAAAAACAGCAGACACTGTTGAATTAGGATCTAAATAGTAGCTAGTATCCGCAGAGTCATAAAAAATAGGAGCTCTAACATCTGAGAATAGAGCTATAGGAGAATTAGTGGTAAAGTTCAGTTGAGTACCATCCCAAAACATACCTCTTCTTCCATTCCAGTTATTATCTGAAGGTAGAGACCAGAAACCGTTATTTTCACCAGCTAAATATGCACCATCAATAAGAATACCCATTTGACCAGCATTTGGTAAACCATTTCCAAATACTATCTCACCACCACTTACTGCATAACCACCCCATCTAGAACCAGGCAAGTTTACACCATACCAACTACCGCCAATTGGAAGTGTATATGAAGTATAGTTACCAGCATGTAGTAAAGCATTACCTTGAACAGTTGGTGTAGCTCTAGGAAAGTTTACAACACCACCATTAGTAGCAGTCATAAATAATTGAGGCCCAGCATCATAAGAGTTTGTTGTAGCAAAACCCATTGATGTTCCATAACTATTGTTATTTAGAACATAAATACCTGCTTGAGCTTGAGAAGCATTATCTCCTTGAAAAGTAATAGCAGCTTGATTAGCATTATCACTACCAGGACCAGCACCATTTTGAACATGAATATTCCCAATAGTAGTTCTTGAAGTTAAAAAACCTAAATTACTTCTACCAGATGCTGTATTTCTAACTAAATAATTAACACCAGTTACTGTTAAACCTCCATCATTACCATATCCAATATTAGCTCCACCAAAAACAGATAAACCATAAGAAGGAGCTGCTGTGTTACTAGCTCCCCATCCATTAGGACCACCAATATTTACTCTTTCATAAAGTTGAATAAATTCACCAGATTGAGAACCAACAGCTCTACCTCTAATAGTACCTACTGATATAGCATGATCATCTGTTTTTGTAAAACTTACTTGAGATGATGTAGAAGCCCCCCTACTTGTTACTGAAGCTAATGTATCTGTTTCGGTATAACTAGTAATATATCCAGGTCCATTAGAAAGTTGATTAAGGTTGGTTAAATTACCTGAGTGCCATACAGTATCTCCATGCCAATACAATATTCCATTAGTTCTCATTTCTAAGAACTTACCTTGATTACCATTAATATGAAAAGCTATACCAGTAGTAGTATTATCATAAGATTCAGTCCAAAGAGCAGCTGTTGTATAGTTACCAGCAGTTTGGGATTTTCTAGCAAATAATGAATTTGTAAATACAGTAGCTGTTCCTGTAGTAGCTCCACGTGCTGTTACTGTAGCAAGAGTATCAGTCTCTGTATAAGAACTAATATACCCATTAGGGTTTGAAGCCAAGTAGTAAGTTGAATTATCATAGCTTACTGTAGTACCACTTACCTTTACAAAGCCTGTACCATTAAGTTGTGGTTGTCCACCTAATCCAGATAAAGTGTATATAGGAAGTGTTTGCCATGTCTTGTCTCCTCTCCAGTACTGACTAGTTGTACCAGCAGTAATAATGGGTTCTTTTGTACCTATACTTGCAGCTACTGTAGTAGCAAAGTTAGGATCATCTCCAAGAGCAGCCGCTAACTCATTCAATGTATCTAATGTACCAGGAGCAGCATCTACTAAATTTGAAACTGCTGAGTTTACATAACTTTGAGTAGCGTAAGAGTTATTTGTAAGATAGGTTCCTACACGTGCGTCCGTGTAGTATAAGTTAGTGCCCTCAGCTAAGTTAGTTGTACTCTTAGCAGCAAAGGCTGTATCAAATCTTCCTTGTGTGTAATAAAGGTTTGTTCCTTCTACAATGTTTGTAGTTGATGCAGCAATCTTAGTCCATAGACCTGTAGATGCTACATATTTAATCATGTCTCCATCTGATGGATTCTTTACAGAAAGATCATGAAGTTCATCTAACTCATATCCATTCTGTACCTTTACAAAAATCTCACCATTATTAGCATTTCTTCGTGTAACAACACCAATAAATACTAAGTGAGCTGGAGCTGAAGGTTTATTAGTTAAGCCATATATTAAATTACCATCTGTTCCTAACCATACAGGATCACCTGCTGCA
>Ga0078894_10003654_pt1 | contig 11684 bp, 12 predicted proteins | sample LauGreSu1BDMLBSD_2_FD_67506 | JGI IMG/M metagenome (GOLD analysis project Ga0078894, IMG submission 67506) | Freshwater lake microbial communities from Lake Michigan, USA - Su13.BD.MLB.SD (version 4) (version 4) | ecosystem: Environmental > Aquatic > Freshwater > Lake | place: Lake Michigan... | reverse complement strand
TGTATTGAAATAACAATTTTTTTTCGACTTTTAAATATAAAAAGTAGGCATAATATGAATAATTGAGGCCAAAAATTCAAGAAAATTTCTTTAAGAAAAATCAATTTGCTCAGCCAAAAAGAATTTGAAACTAAATCATTTGAATGCAACTGATATGCAATGATTTTTTTCCATTGATTCAAGGCGGGGTCATAGCAAAATAGAAGTCCAAAAACAACTCCAACACAAGATAAAAGTACCAGATATTCTATTAATAATTTTTGAATTGATATTTTTCTATAAATAAAAAAATGCACAAAAGGAAAAACTAACGGAAAAAATCCAACAAAGGCTTTGCTATAAGAAGCAAAAATGGTAGCTAAAACAAAAAATATAAAGTAGCTTTTTTGATGATTTTCTTTAAATTTTAAATAGAAAAAGAGAGATAATAAAAAGAAAAACGAAACCGTTATTTCCATCATATTGTTTGTAAAAATCCACGGTATAGTTGGCGTAATCCACCAAATAAAAATAGGTAAAGCGTTAGATTTGTGATGGATTTTAAATATTCCATGAATTAAAATGGCATTAAAAATCAAAAAAAGTGCATTATGCAATTTTTCAACCCAGAAAAAATCTCCAAAAATTTTGAAAAAAAGAGACTGAATGAAATAGGTTAGTGAAAGATTGCTCTCAAAGGAATCTACATAGATAGGTTCAAAAAAACTGCCAATATTTATCGCTAAATTTCGGGAAATAGTAGCATAAATTGTGCCATCCATAAACATTCCACATCCCGAATAGTGCCAAATTACAGAAAGAAAAATAAGCGTAAAAACAGCAAAAAAATGCAATTTTTTATAAGACATAAATCTTATATTTCCTTATCTATCAAATATTTGTTTCTTTCTGTTGCGCTGCGAGAAACCAATTCTCCCAAAAATCCTGCTAAGAATAATTGCGTTCCCAAAATCATCATAGTAAGCCCAATATAGAAAAAAGGACTATTGGTAACCAAAGGCGCAAAATTGCCTTGATTTACCGCTATTAATTTATTGATTCCTAGCATCAATGCCATGAAAAATCCAATACTAAAAGCCATAAATCCTACCGTTCCAAAAAAATGCATGGGACTTTTGGAAAAACGAGAAACAAAGGTGATAGACATCAAATCTAAAAAGCCGAAGATAAATCGCTCTAATCCAAATTTTGTAACGCCATATTTACGAGCACGATGTTGTACTACTTTTTCGGTTATTTTTGTATAACCTGCCCACTTAGCTAAAATAGGAATGTAACGATGCATCTCGCCATAAACCTCTATAGATTTAATCACTTTGTAATTATAGGCTTTGAGTCCGCAATTGAAATCATGAAGATAAATACCACTCATTTTACGTGCAGCCCAGTTGAATAATTTTGTGGGAATCGTCTTAGAAATTGGGTCGTATCGTTTTTGTTTCCAACCACTTACAATATCATATCCCTCTTCTTTTATAATTCGATAAAGGTCTGGAATTTCATCGGGACTATCTTGCAAATCGGCATCCATTGTTATCACTACATCGCCTTGAGCACGCTCAAATCCGATATAAAGTGCCGCGCTTTTGCCATAATTTCGTTGAAATTTTACACCTTTTAAATTGGAATTTGCAGCAGAAAGACTTTCAATCACACTCCAGGATTTATCCTTGCTCCCATCGTCTATCAGCAATACTTCATAAGAATATCCATTGGCTTGCATGACACGGTCTATCCATTGTGTCAATTCGGGCAAACTTTCGTCTTCATTGTATAAAGGAATTACTACCGATATATCCATTATTTAAGGTTTTTGGTCATTAAAAAACTCGTCAAAACAGCCCCAAATATAGCACTTAAAATTGAAAATAAAATGATATTTATATTTAATATTAATATATATTGCTTGAGACTATACAAGTCGGGGAAGTAATTGGGCGAAATATATTTTTGGATCAATACAATGGAAGAAAAATAAAAAATGGATTGGATAATGCCAGATTGAACGGCAGCTTTGAACCCTTGAGAAAAAGTAAGTGTGTATTGATGCGCTTTTTTTGTAAATAATATGGAGAAATAAATATTAAAAAACAATAATCCTGATACAAGGATAAATCCTATTGATTTATTTTCAACCTGTGTAGCCAGAAAAAAATTATTCAGCAATGTAATAATACCAAAAATAAGAGAAATAAGGACAACTGCATTCATAAGTCTGTTATCTTAGAGGGGGATTAATTTATATAAAAAAGCATGCCTTTTCTTCTTGGATAATACCTTTGATTTTGCCTTCAAATTCTTGATTCCAAAAAGGACTATTCTTGCTTTTAGAAGCGTTTTCATTGAGAGAAAATACGGTTTTTTCTCCTAAATCAATTAATGTAAAACTTCCTGAATTTCCCTCTGTAATACTTCCCATGTCTAATCCTAAATATTCCGCAGGATTTGTAGAAAATACGGAGATAATTTTGTCAATAGCATTTTTGCCCAATTGGTTTAACGCTAATAGAAAAGAAGTCTGAAGATTGATAATTCCAAAAGCCGCTAAGTCAAATTCCAAATGTTTTTCTTCAATAGTCCATGGAGTGTGCTGCGAGTATACAAAATCAATAGTGCCATCCAAAACAGCATTGCACAAGGCTACACGGTCTGATTCGCTTCTCAGTGGAGGATTTACTTTATAATTTGTATCAAAATCGAGGATTTTTTCATCATTCAAAGCTAAATGTATTGAAGATACACCACATTTTAGAGGATATTCCTTTTTTATTTCTTTAATATAATCAATACTTTCTGCTGTTGAAATATTTATTATCGTAGGGTATGTTTGTGTATATTGAGCCAAGGCAACCACTTCTTTGATAGCTATAAGTTCGGCTTCTTTTGGAATACCCTTGAACCCAGTCATCAATGAATATAAGCCTTGATGTACTTGTCCATTTTTTGTGAGTCTATTTTTTTCGGCATGAATAAGCATTTTGCCACCAAAAGACTTGGAATAGTTGAGTGCATTGATAAGTGTATCCGAATCCATGCCCATTTCATTTCCATTTGTAAAAGCTACTGCCCCCGATACATACATATCGTAGAGCTCTGCCATGTTTTTTTGATTTTTTTTCTGTGTAATGCTTCCCACAGGCAATACTTTTACGAGGCCTTGATTTTTGCTTTTTAGGAAATATATATCCGATTCATTTTCTACAAAATGATTCTCGTGTGGAAAATGGCAAACATGTGTAAATCCTCCTTTTGCAGCAGATTTTTCTAGAGAAGCCATATTTTCAGCAACCGAAAAATGAGGCTCACCGCTCTGCGCATTAAGGTCTATAAATCCTGTAGCAATGCACAATTCTTTGCCTTCAATAACCTTGAAATCAACTTTGGGTTCAATATGCGAATCAATTTGAGTAATTTTCCCATTGGAAAATTCTATATCTACTACCTTTTTGTAGAAGGTTGAGCGAGGGTCTAATACGTTAACGGATTTTAATAGAAATTGCATCTAAAGCACAAATATAAATAAGATTTTGGAATGAATTGGAAATAATTTGAAAAATTGACTATTTTTGCGAAAAAAAAGATGAATAAATTTACTTCCTTTGGAGAATTTTATCCATACTACCTTATGGAACATAGAGAACCACTCAATAGATTGTTTCATTATATAGGCAGTCTTTTTGTAATTGTTTTGTTTTGTATGTTTATAGTATCTCGTCTACCCATTTTATTATTTTTAATGCCTATTTTTGGTTATGGATTTGCGTGGTTTGGGCATTTCAGAATTGAGAAAAACCGTCCTGCTACATTTAAACATCCATTTTATAGTTTAGCATCTGATTTTGTGATGTTGTATCATTTCTTCACCTTTGAAATTGATAAAAAAATAAAAGAAGCCGAAGAAAAAACAAAAACTCCTAATTAGGTCCCAAAAAATTCATCTTCATTAGACCTTTTTTTTTATCTTTGCCCAATAAGTAAAATAATCATGGAGTTAGAGAAAAAAGTAATGGAAAGGCTAAAAGAAGCCATGAAAAATAAAGATGATGCTGCACTGAGAGCGCTAAGAGCCATAAAGGCTGCTATTCTTACTGCTAAGACAGAAAAAGGTGCAGGAGAAATGGATGAGGCTAAAGAATCGCAATTGGTGATGAAATTGGCGAAACAACGAAAAGAAAGTATAGAAATTTTTGAAAAACAAGGAAGAGCGGATTTGGCACAAACCGAACGTGAAGAGCTAGAGGTCTTAAATACATTCCTTCCAAAACAAATGACAGAAGAAGAATTGGCGCCATTGATACAAAAAATTATAAGCGATTTGGGTGTGACAGATGCTAAAGAAATGGGTAAAGTAATGGGTGCTGCCAATAAAGAATTTGCTGGAAAAGCAGATGGCGGAACCATTTCTAAAATTGTGAAACAATTATTGGCACAATAAATTTTAGGAGATATGTGGCAAGAAATAGATAATAAATGGGTAAAAGAATTTGAGTTTGCAGATTTTATTGCAGCTTTTGGATTTATGACTCAAGTGGCTTTTATAGCCGAAAAACACAACCATCATCCCAATTGGTACAATGTATACAACAAAGTGCGAATTGAGTTGACCACACACGATGCTGGCAATATCGTAACCGAAAAAGACAAAGCATTAGCCCAAGAAATAGATCATTTATTAAAATAAAAAAATCATGAGAATTAAGCAATTATTGATATTGACTCTAGTAAGCATTAGCCTTTATGCCCATGCGCAAACCATAGACGAATTATCCAATAAATTTTGGCGATTGAAAGTAGCTACTATTAATGGCATGGTATATGATTTTTCCAATAATATCAGCGATGCACCTACTATGCAGTTTAGCGGAGGAAATATTAGAGGAAATGGGGGCTGTAATGCCTATCATACTAAATTTACATTGAATAATAATTCTATAGAATTTGGAAATATTTTATCTACCCGTATGGCATGTGCTAATTTGTCTTTGAACGAAGCTGTATATTTTCAAGCATTATCACAATTGCATTTGATAGAATATTTCCCAGGAAGAAATGAGCTCATATTTACGAATCAAAGTGGCGATAAATTGACGTATTACTCACAATTTTCTCGTTCCGAAAATTCGTATACGCCACCACCACCGCCTTCACGTAATTATAATTCGGATGAAGATAACAGTTCAAGCTACAGTCGTTCAAGATATAGCCGCTATAAGTATGGGAAAAAATTGAGCCGTAAAGAACGTCTTCGTCTTCAGCGGGAAGAACGAGAGGAAGCTAGAAAGAATAAAAAGTCTCGTGGCAAAAAGGGTAAAAAGTTGAGCAAAAAAGAGCGCTTGAAAATGGAAAAAGAAGAACGTCTTCAAGCCAAAAAAGACAAAAAGAAAAAAGGTAAAAAAGGAAAACGCGATAATAGCGAAGACGAAAAGCCTTCAAAAAAGTCCAAAAAAGACAAAAAGTCTAAGAAAGATTCAAATAAAGATTCAAAAAAATCTAAGAAAGATAAGAAAGGGAAAGACAAAAAAAAGAAGTAAACGATGCGTGAAGAACACAATTCTAATAATTTTTTAGAAGAAATAATAGAAATTCATTTAAAAGAAGGAAGATATAAATCAATTGTAACTCGATTTCCGCCTGAGCCAAATGGATATCTACATTTAGGTCATGCGAGCAGTATTTGCCTAAATTTTGGATTGACCAAAACATTCCCAGGATATACAAATCTTCGATTTGATGATACCAACCCTACAACCGAAGACACTGAATTTGTAGAAAGTATCAAACAGGATATAAAATGGCTGGGATTTGAATGGAAAAATGAATTATATGCCAGTGATTATTTTGAAACGTTGTATGAATATGCCGTTGACCTTATCCAAAAAGGATTGGCTTATGTAGATGATAGCACGAGCGAAGCAATAGCCGAGCAAAAAGGAACCCCAACAAAGCCTGGAAGAGAAAATGAATTTAGAAATAGAAGTATAGAGGAGAATCTCGCACTATTTCAAGCAATGAGAAATGGCGAATTTCCCGATGGCGCCAAAACCCTACGTGCCAAAATAGACATGCAGCATGTAAATATGCTCATGCGCGACCCAATTATTTATCGAATCAAACATGCGCATCATCACCGTACCGGCGATACATGGTGCATTTATCCCATGTATGATTTTGCGCACGGACAAAGCGATAGTTTAGAAAATATTACACATTCTATATGTACTATGGAATTTATCCCACATAGAGAATTGTATGATTGGTTGATAGAAAAATTGGAAATTTATCCTTCCAAACAATATGAATTTGCCCGAAGAAATATAAATTACACCGTTACTAGCAAACGAAAATTGCTACAATTGGTTCAAGACAACTATGTAGATGGCTGGGATGATCCTCGTATGCCTACTATAAGCGGACTTCGCAGGAGAGGTTATACTCCGGAAAGTATTAGAGAATTTTGTATGCGAATAGGGATAGGCAAGCGTGAAAATATGGTAGATGTAGGGTTGTTGGAATTTTGTCTTAGAGAAGATTTGAATAAAAAAGCCAAAAGAGTTATGGCGGTTTTAGATCCTATCAAATTAACCATAACCAATTATGATGCTCAAAAGATAGAGTTTCTTCAAAGTGAAAATAACCCTGAAGATGAACAGGGTGGTTTTAGAGAAGTTCCCTTCTCAAATACATTATGGATAGAGCGCGAAGATTTTAAAGAAGTAGCAGAAAAAAAATGGTTCAGATTAGCTCCAGGTGCTACAGTAAGGTTAAAAAGTGCCTATATTATCCAGTGCGATGATTTTGTAAAAGATAGCGAAGGAAATATGGTAGAAATAAAAGCAAGCTATATCCCTGAAAGTAAAAGTGGTTCGGACACCAGTGGCATTCACGTAAAAGGAACTATACATTGGGTTTGCGCCAAATCAGCAGTAGAAGCGGAATGCAGACTCTATGACAGACTATTCAAAGTAGAAAATCCGTCTAGTGAAGAATGCGATTTTAAGGATTTTATCAATGAAAAATCATTGGAAATAATTTCTAAAATATATATAGAGCCCTCTTTAAAAGGCGCAAAACTGGGTGAATATTTTCAGTTTTTGAGAAAAGGATATTTTGTATTGGATAAAAATGCTACCTCGTCTCATATTGTATTTAATAGAACGGTAACGCTTAAAGATAATTGGGCAAAGTTGAATAAATAATCAAACTTATTGCTCATTATTTAGCTATATAATAATGTACTATGCAGCAATATGCTCAAATCTTATTAATTGCTATCCCAATCTTTTTGGGATTGATAGGTATTGAAAAAGCGTATGGACATTTTTTTAAAAAAGATACGGTTCCTGTAATGGATGCAATATCAAGTCTTTACTCGGGCATCACAAATATTGTAAAAGACATATTGAAGATTTCAGTTACATTTGTTTCTTATGAATTTTTAGAGCATAAATTAGCCCTGTTTTCTATCCCCAATACGATTTTGGTCTATATAATAGCTTTTATTATTATTGATTTTCAGGGATATTGGGTGCATCGTTGGTCGCATCAAATCAATTTTTTTTGGAATAAACACGCCATTCATCACAGTTCCGAGGAATTTAATCTTGCGTGCGCTTTGCGTCAGTCCATTTCCAGTTTTGTAAATCTTTTTACGTTTCTTCTTATACCTGCGGCAATTTTAGGCGTTCCTGCACAAGTTGTTGCTACAATATTGCCTATACATCTTTTTATGCAATTTTGGTATCATACACAGCATATAGACAAAATGGGAATTTTGGAAAAAATAATTGTAACGCCTTCGCATCATCGAGTGCATCATGCTATAAATCCCGAATATATAGATAAAAATCACAGCCAAATATTTATAATTTGGGACAAATTATTTGGTACATTTCAGGAAGAATTGCCCAATATTCCAGCGGTGTATGGAATTACGAGACCTGCTCATACTTGGAATCCTATACATATTAATTTTCAGCATCTTTTTTTATTGATTCAAGATACTTTTCGAGCCAAGAATTGGAGTGATAAGCTGACAATATGGTTCAAACCTACTGGCTGGAGGCCAAGAGAATTGGAGGAAACTGCGCCAATCTATAAGATTGAGAATGTGTATGATATGCAAAAATATACAACATCATTGTCAAGCCCACAATTCGTATGGATAGTCATTCAATTTTTTCTTACCGCTTTTTTTCTTTTTCATTTTTTGGGAAATATCGCAATCTTAGGAATTCCAAAAATTTATATCTATGGACTATTTTTATTCTCTATAGTCTATAGCACTACGGAGCAAATGAATGTAAACCCAAACGCTATTTTACTTGAAGGCATCAAAATGCTTTTTGGGATGGGAATTTGGATCTATTATGGTTCGTGGTTTCATTCTTTGGAAGCAACTAGCCTACAAGGAGTACTCGTGATAAGCTATTTAGTGCTTTCTTTTCTAGGGTCTTATTTCTTGTTCAAAAGAAGATAAGAGTTAAAAAAATCTCTCTAATTAATAGAAGGCTTTTTTTAATGAATCCAGCTGTATGCGTAATCGCCAAATTCTATTTCCGTAGCATACTTTGTAAGCTTCAATGGCTTGAACGTATCAATCATGACGGCTAATTCTTGCGTTTCTTTTTTGCCTAAACTTCTTTCAATAGCACCAGGATGTGGACCATGAGGAATTCCAATTGGATGAAGGGTAAACATCCCTTTTTCTATATTATTTCTACTCATAAAATCGCCATCAACATAGTATAATACCTCGTCGCTATCGACATTAGCATGATGATACGGTGCAGGTACAGATTCTGGATGATAATCGTACATTCTAGGCACAAAACTACAGATTACAAAATCTTTTCCATCCCATGTTTGATGAATTGGAGGTGGCATGTGAATTCTTCCGGTAATTGGCTCAAAATTAAAGATTGAGAAAATATAAGGATAATGGTACCCATCCCATCCAATAGCGTCAAAAGGATGATATTTGTAGTACGTAGGAAACATGGTTTGGTTTTTCTTTATATAAACCAAGAATTCCCCTTCTTCGTCATGGGTAATTAGATTATTTGGAACCACAATGTCTCTTTCGCAGTATGGGGCATGTTCTAGAAATTGACCAAATTTTGATAAATATCTTTTTGGGAAGTCATAAGGGCCAAAAGATTCAACTATTAAAAGTCTATTATCTGTAGTATTGAATTCTAATTGATAAATAATTCCTCTAGGAATCATAATATAATCACCGTATTTAAAATTCAACTCGCCATATATGCTTTTCATTTTTCCTTCTCCTTTGTGAATAAAGATAAGCTCATCGGCCGATGAATTTTTATAAAAATAGGAAGTCATAGACTTTGAAGGGGCACAAACCGTAATTTCACAGTCATTATTTACCATTAAAGGTTTTCTACTTTTGAGAAAATCTTCCTCTGGTTTTACATCAAATCCTTTGAAGCTTCTTGGCTTACAATGATTGTCTTCCGCAATGGGAGGTGCTACCGAAAAAGGCTCTTCATAACGAATAGCTACTGTAGGAGGATACGTATGATAAATAAGCGATGAATTATTCGAAAAACCTTCCGTTCCTACCAACTCTTCTTGATATAGGCCGCCATTTGGCTTTCTAAATTGAGTATGTCTTTTTGCAGGAATTTTACCCAATGACTGATAATGTGGCATAAATTATATTTTAATAACGCAAAGATAACAAGTTTGAAATTAAAAAAACAGATAAAAACGTCTTATTTTTTCTTGCAATCAAACCCTAATTGTTTCACTTTCATTAAAAGCGAATCAATCGAAGAATGCTCAATATATTTGAGGCTAGCACAATCTTTGCCTATAAAAATAGCTTTATTGTTTTTTATTATAACACTACATGCTTCCGCGCCTATACTTTGGCATTCGTAGCATGGCTCTTGGCATGAAAAAAGCAACGTTAGAAAAATAATGAGAATGGTTCCTTTCATGGTTATATTTTATTGCAATCTAGAAATAGTTTTTTCCAAGGTATTTGCAAAAAAGTCAATTTCTTCTTTTGTATTGTATATTGAAATAGAGGCTCTACAAGTGCCTTCTATTTCCAGTTTTCGCATCATAGGCTGACAACAATGATGCCCGGTCCTAATAGCTATTCCTTTGGCGTCTAGCATTTGTCCAATATCAAAAGGGTGAATATTTTCTACTATAAAAGATAGCGCGCCAATACTTTTGTTTTTTGGGGATAAAATCTTAACAGGGGCTATTTTTTCTAATTTTGTATATAAATAGTGATAGAGTTCCATCTCGATTTCTGAAATTCGATTCCATCCGATAGAGTCTATAAATCTAATACTTTTTTCAAAAGCAATAACGTCTCCAATATTTGGAGTTCCTGCTTCAAATTTATAGGGCAATTCATTATAGGTGGCGTGGTCCAAAAAAACTTCTTTTATCATTTCGCCTCCATAAAGAAATGGATTCATTTGAAGCAGCCATTTTTCCTTCCCCCAGAAAATACCTAATCCAGTTGGGCCAAATACTTTGTGTGCTGAAAAACTACAAAAATCTATATTTAATTTTTCTACATGGATAGGAAAATGCGCTATCGCTTGAGCCAAATCCAAATGAACCAAAGCTTGATGTCTTTTAGCTTGGTTTATTATTGTTTCAATAGGATGGATCGTGCCCATAGCATTAGACACATAGGCCAAAGAGACTAATTTTACCTTTTCGTCTATAATTTTTTCGAGTGGATCTATTTCTAATTCACAGTTTGAATTCATATACAGATATCGAATTTCAATACCTATTTCTTCTTTTAGATAAAGCCAGGGTACTAGATTAGCATGATGTTCCATTTCTGTGAGGACAATGGCATCACCTTTTTTTAAAAATTTTTTCCCAAAGCAATACATCAATATATTGATAGATTCGGTAGTCCCTTTGGTGAAATTGACTTCATGTGGTTTAGCACCTATAAATTGTGCAATAGTATTACGAGAATTTTCGTATAATTCCGTAGCTTTATTTGCTAGATGATGGGCGCCACGGTGTATATTGCTGTTTTGGGCAAGATAATATTCATTTAAAGCCTCAATGACCGAAAGCGGTTTTTGGGTTGTGGCAGCATTGTCCAAATATACCAATGGGAATTTTCCAATTGACTGGCTTAGAATGGGAAACTGACTCCTAATAGAGTTCATATATGGTTACATTTATTTGGTATTGGTAGAATTGTCCGGTGCAAATGTATTTAATTCTGATGTATTTTCAAATATTTTTTGGTAAAGCAAATCTAGTAAGATTTTATTGCCTTTGATGATATAAGCATATCGGTCTTCTATTGCTATTTTTTCCATATCTTGAACATTGCCTACTTCAGAATATTTTTGGTCAATCATTTCTACAGAAACCCTTGCAACTCCCATTTGTGTGATTTTCAAATCTTTCGCAGCTTTAATAGAAAGGTCCAAAACTCTCCCTTTTATGAAAGGACCGCGGTCATTTACTTTTACAATAACGGCTTCACCATTTTTTACATTGGTAACTTTTAAAAGCGTACCAAAAGGAAGAGTTCTATGAGCACAGGTATAAATATATTTAGTAAAAATTTCTCCCGAGGCTGTTTTTTTTCCAATAAATTTAACGCCATAGTAGCTAGCTTTACCTTCTTCAATTATATTGGTAGTAGGTTTATTTGTCTTGGTATA
>Ga0078894_10003653_pt1 | contig 11686 bp, 5 predicted proteins | sample LauGreSu1BDMLBSD_2_FD_67506 | JGI IMG/M metagenome (GOLD analysis project Ga0078894, IMG submission 67506) | Freshwater lake microbial communities from Lake Michigan, USA - Su13.BD.MLB.SD (version 4) (version 4) | ecosystem: Environmental > Aquatic > Freshwater > Lake | place: Lake Michigan, USA... | reverse complement strand
CGAACCGGAGGGCCCGTCTCCTGACGGGCCGGAACTCGTCCCGTAATTTCCGTTCCCCTTCCGGCCCGTGGGGACACGGGCCCTCAGGTAATTTCGCCCGTTGTGCCGCTAACCAATGATTGCACAGGAATCAATTCTTCTCTCGATAGCCGCTACTCCTGGTCCGCTTCCTCGTCAACGATCGTCATATCCATTGACCGAACGAGCTTAGAGAACCCGAATGGGGGGAGCGCGGCCGCCGGTCGTCCCCATGTGACGATGCAAAGATTCTCCTCGGCGCGGGTTGTCGCGACGTAGAGAAGGTTGCGACCATAGTCATGTGACCCGTAGCTCTGATTGGTCGGATTCCAAAGAAGCACAGAGAAGAACTCCAATCCTTTCACCTGATGAACATCTGTCACGAGAATCCCCTCTTCAAATGAGAAGGAGTAGGCGTCACCGAGTCGGACAAGTTGACCAAAGGTTGGTTGCAGCATCTTGTACGCAAACTTAGCCTCCTCGGGGGTCGCGCAAATTACCGCCGTTACCATGGATGGATAGAGCTCGACCGCTTTATTGAGCCATTTAAGAACATGCTCAATTCCGTGGGACTCATTGCGGGTTTTGAACCAGATCGGAACCCGACCGTTCCGCCCCGTCTTGACGAGAGATCGTTGCTGAATGTGATCGGCGAGCCGCATGATCGGCAACGTCGAACGATGACTCACCTCAAGTGATACATACCTCGACATGTCGCCACTAAAGTTCCAATGCTTGCGAAGTTTCTCCCATCCAGGGAACGATCCGTGCTCGTCGATATTTTGTGAGGTATCACCGACAAGGGTAAGGTCCTTGTGGCTCTTCACTGAGCCGATGATAGTCGAGAGCTCTATCGGCGAGAGATCCTGCACCTCGTCGACGATCACATGACCGTACGTTCCGAACTCACCTTTTTCGTTTATCAACCCACCTGTGCGGAGCTGGCACGCCCTAAGAAGGAGCCCGTCATCGGCCCAGTCGAACACACCTTCGTCGAAGTTTCTTCGCGACCACTCGTGCGTGTCGCGTACAAGCGCCTCAGAGATCAGTCTCGTCTCATCGTGCGCGACGATAGCGGATGGGTTCGCGAGCACATCGAGGATATCGCGTTGGAGGCGCTCGATCGTGGCAGGTATCTCCCGAGGAGCCCCTTTCAGCTTCGCCTCGAGCGCCTTTAGCAACGCGAGGGATCGCTTAACCCGTTGCACGCCAGCAGGGGAGGGAGAGGCGGGACGAGCGAGCGCGAAATCGGCGCTGGACTGAAGCTTCTTAAGTGTCCTGCCCGCCCACTCATGGTAGGTGCGCACACCCACCCCCGAGATACCAGCGGAGGGGAGGGAGTTCTCAACGTATCGCCGAAGCGCGGGGCTCAGCATCAGGAACACGCACTCATTCGGCTTCAAGGGTGAGTTATCTTTGTGGAGGAGCCACGCGAGGCGATGGAGAGCCACCGTAGTCTTTCCGGAGCCCGCCACGCCCTGTATGAGGATCGCGGTATCGGCATCAACGGTGATAGAACGGAACTGCTCGGCGGTAATGAGAGAGAGGATCTCGGGAAGATGGCTATCGGTCGACTTGCGCCGGTGCATACTTCCAGCGCCCGACTCCCACGTTGCCGTTTTAGCATTCCAATGAAAGGTCCCGAACCGATTTTGAACGGTCTTGAGATCTCCGCGCTCAACCTCAACACGGTTTCGGAGAACGACCTTTCCTGACCGCTCCCTACCGAGGATCTCTTCAAGGTAATCGTCCCCCTCCTTATACTCGTAGTAGAGCTTCGAGATAGGGGCCTTGCGCCAGTCGATAATACGGAGATCAGGGTTAGCCGCGAAGCCGAGTTTGTACTCAATAATTTTGGTGGAGCCGTTAGTCTCATCCTCTTCGAGTGAGATGCGAGCAAAGTAGGGGTTCTCGAGTTGCTTCTTGAGGGTCTCAAGCTCCTCACGCTTTGAATCCTTCAGAGCGTGAGAGACCCCTTCATCTGAGGCGAGCAGGGCCTTATCCTCTACCCGTCGTGTCTCGTGAATTTCAGAGGTGAGCGCGCGAGCTCGCTGATTTTCGGCATAGAGGCGTTGTTCGGCCTTCGCGATCTGCGCGGTCACGCTGTCTTTAACGGTCGAAAAGACCGCCTGTTCAGCGCGTACACTCTCTTGTTCTTCAGGGCTAAGGCTCATACGAGGGAGGGGAGAATACCTTACCAACTTCAATCCTTCAAATGGTAAGTGTGCGTTTTGTTCTGGAGGGACGCAACTAATCCAGGTGCTTACCGATACACATACATGACATTTTCAGATACCATTCCAACCCTTCAACCCCGGGAGAAGTTAGCCCTTAACGGACCTCGAGCGCTCTCAGATGAGGAGCTCCTCGCGGTCATGCTTGGGAGCGGTTCTCATGGGTACAATGTGCGAACAGTGGCCTCGCAGGTCCTTCCCGTCCTCGATACAGACGAGGACGCAAACCTGACCCGGCTTCAAGAGGTGCCGGGCATCGGACCGTCAAAGGCTTATCTCCTGGCGGCGGCGCTTGAGTTCTCAAGGCGGCGCATTAAACCGGAGGGTATTCGAATTAGGAAGGCGAGCGATGTCGTACCCCTCCTCAATCACCTCCTCGACCGCCCTCAGGAGCACGTAATAAGCATCTCGCTGAGCGGAGCCCACGAGGTGATAAAGATTCGCACCGTCTCGATAGGGCTGCTCACAAGCTGCCCAATCCATCCCCGCGAGGTATTCGTCGGACCAATCATGGACCGAGCGTTCTCAGTGATCCTGGCGCACAACCATCCCTCGGGGGATCCGACACCGAGCGAAGAGGATAAAAAGGTCACCCAGCAGCTCGCGCTCGCCGCCTCGACGCTCGGCATCAGATTACTCGACCACATCGTCGTAGCACGACGGGGGTTTTATAGCTTTCAAGAGGCGGGGATCTTAACGAGTCGTGAGGGGTGAGCACCGCTCGAATCCGAAGTTGGCGAGGTACCAATCGAGGTTGTGACCTGGTTGCAGGGCCGACCCTTCAAAGGCGCAGGAGACGTACTCAATCACGTCAGAGAACTGGGCGGTACTCCCCCTTGCCCGCAACCAGTCGTACATCCGAGTTACCTGCTCAAGCCACTCCTCAAGGGAAAACTCACTCGCGAGGGCCCGCGCGCACACATCCGAGAGATGGGTCGAAGCGGCGGGATTATTCTTCCACTCCCGATAGAGGGCCCGCGCAATCGCCGCCGAACTCTCTGGGGATAGCTTCGACACCGCCGCACGGTGTTGCTCACTGAGAGCGGTAAGGGAAACGAGAAGAGAGAGATCGTATGCGGGTGTAGCCATAGGTGAAAATTCGCTAATATCCAAGGTTCGGGGCGAGCCACCGCTCGGCTTCTTCGATAGACATACCCTTACGCTTCGCGTATTCGATCACCTGGTCCTTATCGATCTTCCCTACGTTGAAATACTTCGAATCCGGATGAGCGAAGTAGAACCCCGAGACACTACTTGCGGGGGTCATGGCGAAGCTCTCCGTTAAGGAAAGACCTATTGACTCCTCAACATCGAGTAGCTTCCACAACTTTCCCTTCTCGGTGTGGTCAGGGCATGCTGGATACCCGGGGGCAGGGCGAATACCGCGGTACTCCTCCCGGATAAGCGCCTCTGACGAGAGATTCTCACCCTTGCCGTACCCAAAGAACTCTCGAGCCCTTTTATGAAGGTACTCAGCCAACGCCTCCGCGAACCGATCGCCGATCGCCTTAACCATGATAGACGAGTAGTCATCCCCAGCGCTCTCAAACTCCTTGGCGAATGCCTCAACGCCGTGGCATACGACCGCGAAACCGCCCATGTAATCGGTGACACCGAGCTCCTTAGGCGCGATGTAATCGGCCAAGCAGATGTTCGGAAGCCCCTGACGATCGCGCTGCTGTCGTAGGAAGCAGAACCTATTCTCCTCCGGGTGTCTGATCTCAGAGTTGTGAACAACGACATCATCACCCTCGGCGTGAGCGGGATAGATACCGACCACCCCCTCAAGCCAAAACCGCTTCTCCTCGATGATGTGGGTCAGGAGCTTTTGCCCCTCGGCAAAGAGCTCCCTCGCTTGAGCACCATAGGTACCGTTCTCAAAGATCGTCGGATAGGAACCTTTAAGCTCCCACGTCCAGAAGAAGGGGGACCAATCGATGTACGACGCTACCTCGGCGAGAGGGATATCCCTTAACACGAGGTTCCCAAGTACCGATGGCGTCTCCATCTCGTAGGGAGTGAATGGCTGTTTGCGTTTCCGCGCCTCATCGATAGAGATAAACTTCAGCTCATCGCGTCCAGCCGCGAACACCCGCCGCTGCTCGGCCTGATTCTCCTTGAGCTCCTTCACATACGGCTTTCGACGTTCATCGCTCAGGAGGTTGGCACACACCTCTACCGCGAGTGAGGCGTCAGCAACGTGAACAACCGCACCCGTGTAGTGAGGAGCAAGCTTAATCGCAGTGTGAGCTCGTGACGTTGTGGCACCTCCGATCAAAATAGGTGTCGACACACCCTCTCGTTCAAACTCCTTAATGTTGTGCGCCATCTCATCGAGCGAAGGCGTGATAAGACCGCTCATGCCGATAAGGTCCGCTTTATGCTCGCGAGCTGCCTTGAAGATATCCTGAAAGGGAACCATGACGCCGAGATCGACAACCTTGTACCCGTTGCACGCGAGCACCACGCCAACGATATTCTTTCCGATATCGTGGACATCACCCTTTACGGTGGCGATTAGAAATGTTTTCTGCGCCTGGGTGGCACCCTTAGCCGCCTTCTCAGCCTCCATAAAGGGCTCAAGGTAGGCGACAGCCTTTTTCATTACACGGGCGCTCTTTACAACCTGCGGAAGGAACATCTTACCAGCTCCGAAGAGATCTCCCACATGCTTCATGCCATCCATGAGGGGACCCTCGATCACATCGAGGGGGCGCCCCAACTCAACTCGGGCCTCCTCGGTATCCTGTTCGATGAATTCAACGATCCCCTTCACGAGGCTGTGGGAGATCCGCTCACGAAGCGGGAGGTTTCGCCATTCAAGAAGGGCGCTCGAATCCTTCTCTGTCGATTTTCCTTTAAACTGCTCAGCGAAGGTGATCAGATCTTCAGTAGCGTCAGGGTGGCGGTTGAGCACCACATCCTCGACACGCTTAAGAAGCTCAGGCTCGATCTCCTCATACACCTCAAGCATCCCGGCGTTGACTATTCCCATATCGAGACCAGCTCGAATGGCGTGGTAGAGGAACACGGCGTGCATCGCCTCTCTCACATGGTTGTTCCCTCGGAATGAGAAGGAGACGTTACTGATACCACCACTTGTGAGGCACCCCGGACAGGTAGCCTTTATCTCGCGGACAGCCTCGATGAAATCGACACCGTAGGCGTTGTGTTCCTCGATACCGGTCGCGACCGTAAGAACGTTAGGATCAAATATGATGTCGTAGGGTGGTATCCCTACCTCCTCCGTCAGGATCTTAAACGCTCGCTGACAGATTCGAACCTTATCCTCTCTGGTCGCCGCTTGCCCCTTCTCATCGAAGGCCATGACCACCATGGCGGCTCCGTACTGAGCGACGGCACGAGCCTGTTCCTTGAACTTCTCCTCGCCCTCCTTGAGGCTTATCGAATTAACGATCGCTTTTCCTTGAACGCACTGAAGTCCCGCCTCCAGCACAGACCACTTCGAACTGTCGATCATGATCGGAACGCGGGAGATATCGGGCTCACTGGCGATGAGGTTTAGGAACTTCGTCATGCACCCCTCGCTATCGAGAAGCCCCTCATCGAAGTTCACGTCGATAATGTTTGCGCCGTTTTCTACCTGTTGTCGGGCAACTGAGAGAGCCGCCTCAAAGTTGTTCTCCTCGATCAGCTTTCGAAATTTCGGAGAACCGGTCACGTTAGTGCGTTCTCCGACGAGGATAAATGGATTCTCAGGAGCGATAACGAGTGGCTCAAGTCCGGACAACGCCAGTCGACCCTTCATTTTAGGAAGTGGGCGAGGGGGGATATCGGTGACCCGATCCCGAATAGCTCGGATATGTTCCGGTGTCGTACCACAACATCCACCAACGATATTCAGCAGCTTCCCGTCGGCGATCTCACCGAGCGCCCCCGCTGTATCTGAGGGCTTCTCATCGTAGCCGGTCTCGCTGAGTGGATTTGGGAGGCCGGCATTCGGATAGCAACTAATATAGCAATTCGCTACCGCCGCAAGCTCCTGAAGATACGGACGCATCTCGTGCGCTCCAAGGGCGCAGTTAATACCGACACTCAACGGTCGCGCGTGCTGCACCGAATACCAGAACGCCTGCGCGGTCTGACCCGAGAGTGTGCGGCCGCTCTGGTCGGTAATGGTCACGGATATCATCACCGGTAGTCGCACGCCGGTCTCATGAAACACGCGCTCAACACCGAAGAGGGCAGCCTTAGCGTTTAAGGTATCGAAGATGGTCTCAACAAGAAGGATATCAACCCCCTCTTGCGCGAGAGCAAGCGCCTGCTCGTAGTACGAATCCTCAAGCTGTTTGAAGGTGACGGCGCGGTATGCCGGGTTGTTTACATCAGGAGAGAGCGACGCGGTGCGGTTAGTAGGACCGATGGCGCCCGCGATGAAGCACCTTCGCTTTGGTTGTTCAGCGAGAACCTCAGCGACCGCCTCCTTCGCCACGCGAACGCTCGATCGATTGATCGCTCCAACGATCCCCTCAAGTTCATAGTCAGCTTGCGCAACGGATGTCGAGGAGAAGGTGTTCGTTTCGATAATATCCGAACCGGCGAGGAGGTACTTTTTATGAATCTCACGAATGATATCTGGTCGGGTAAGGCTGAGAAGGTCGTTGTTCCCCTTAAGGAGCTTAGGGTGCGCGCGTAACCCCTCATCTCGAAAGTCATCCTCCTCGAGCTTGTAGGTTTGGATCATCGTCCCCATCCCGCCGTCCAGAATAAGGTGGCGTTGACGTAGAAGCTCGGTTATCTCCGCAAAAGCACTAGATGTTCGCATGGAGCAGAGCCTATCACGGGAGATCCGCTCCTTCAACCGAGGGAACGCCTATCTTACCGGAATTGCGAAGTAATTATGCCCCGCTAACTATTCGCCACCCTCTGAACCTCGCCCTCATGAGAAGGAACTCCCCGCTCAACCTCCCTGACAAGCGAGAGCGCTGCCACGCCACTTACTGTGCGGGCCATGCATACCTCAGCCGCCTCAACGCTTCGAAGGGGAGATGTCGTGCCGACCCATACGATCTCGCCGTCAATGACAGCTCCACAAGGAACACCCGAGACCGATCTGCGAACTGCTATACCACTACCTTCCAGAATTCGAGCGGCGTGCTCAAGCTCCTGCTCCTCGGAGTGAGTAGTAGCCACGCTCGTGACAACCTCCACACTGACCCCTCGCGTTGTGACCGGTCGCAGCACCGTCGCGAGAACGTGAGCGGATCGCTCACCAAGGAGGGGAGCGCCAATCACAACCGAGGCATGAGCCTCTCGCATATCGGTCGTGAGCCCGGCGAGAAAGGTCTCACTATCGAACCGTTGAAGAATAGAGCGATCGCCGATAGTCGGTGCACATGGCGCCACCGCGTCAGGGAGCGCGTCACGAACATCGACGATTCCACCCCGTTGTTCGATATCGGTGATAACCCCGGTCAAGAGATGTCGCTCTGAGAGTTGCTCTCGAAGGTGGACCAGGTCGGCGACGATTAACAATCGAACCTGCGCTCTACTGAGCGCGACGTTGAGAAGTCGAGAGCCGGTCTCTCGAAGGGACACGCCACTCAGAAATGACGAGAGTGTGTGCGGCTCGCTTTCGGTAAGGTCAAGAATGATCGTATCACGCTCAGCTCCTTGGAATCGGTGAACGGTTCCGACGGTTACGTTAGTAAGGTTCGCCTCCTCAAGGAGGTCCTCGAGAAGCGATACCTGCGCGCGGTATGGCGCGATCACACCAACATCGCTCGGCCCCTCGGCGAGGCCCGCGCTCCGCAAAATACCGCACAACGAACGAACGACCAGTGCGTGTGTGAGGTTCCCCTTCGAGTTGCTCTCCATATGACCGCGAGGCTTAAGAGCGCTTGAGTCGATGAGCAGTACCGATCCACGGGTGAGCCACTCAGGCAACCGCGTCGGATCGAGCGCGGGAGCCTCCTTATGTTGTGGAGCAAGTCTCCCACCGTAGAACCGCTCGTTAATAAGAGTGCTAAGCGCCTCGTGTCCACGGAACTGGGTTGTCAGCATCGCGAGGGCCGAATGCTCTTCGCCACGATCAACGAGATCAGCAACGCCTGCGACCTCAAAGATATCTCTCGCGAACCACTCTCGCGTTCTCGGAGACGTAGAGACCGAAATAGGGGGCAACTGTCGGAAGTCGCCACCGATGACCACCTTCTCTTTTGCCAAACCGGCCAAGAAAACCACATAGGGGAGGGGAAGCATCGATCCCTCATCAACGATAACCGCGTCGAATTCACCCAAGCTCTGACATCGAAGAACGGCTTGCGTGGCGGTACACGCGACAACACGCGCCCGTTGAAGCGCTGAGGCGCTCGAATCCTCGACGAGCAACTCTAGGTCTCGAATCGCTTCGTTCAGCTCATCGTCACGGGATTGAATCTCGTCAATACGATCGTGAAGCTCCTCGGCGGACACCCCTTCGAGTTCGGTAGCAACCCCGAGAATCTCTCCCGTTACGGCCTTCATTGAGCGTTTAATCTCTTCGATCGAGGTTTCTGAACCATCTCCGGCACCGTATCGAATTCGCAGCACGCGCAGCACGGTGGACAATGAGCTCTCGGAGCTTCGCGATTCAGCGTACAGTTTCTGGAGATGGCCGAGCTCCTCCTGCAATACACCTTGCTTGGCTACTAACCCCTGTTGGTAGAGTAGGCTCTCAAGCTCGCTAGCGCACACCTCTCGCTCCTTTCGGAGAAGACCGACACGCTCGCGAACTTTTCGCTGCTGGTTCTCCGCTAACTGCTCAAGCGATATCTGGGGACCGAACGTTCCCTCAAGCGCTTTTCGAGACATCTGACCGATACGAACAATGCTCCCCTCCGGTAGGTTAACTCTGGCTTTGCCGACGATCCGTTTGCACAAGCTGAACACGATCCCATCGACCGCGCGATTCGTGTGCGACACAAGTAAAATGCGCTTATTGAGGGAGAAGAGATAAAACGCTATCGCCGAGAGCGTTACTGTTTTACCCGTACCAGGGGGACCCCACACAAAGGTCGCGTCATTACGGATCGCGCGACGGAAGGCCTCCTGTTGATCGGTCGTTAGATCGTCGGGCGCTCCAATAAACTCGGTATCGGTCGAAGGGTGTCTGGAGGAGATGTCGAGCACCTGTGCCGCATGACCCTTGTTAAATGAAAAGGGGACCTCGTCCCTCGACACCGACTCAAGGCGAGCGGCGAGCACGGAGAGAAGTTCAGATTTGTCAATTGTCAGGGTAGCTGTCTCGATCTCATCGCCGAGGTCGATAAATGTCTCTACGTCGAGGCCGTCGCTTCTTCGCGAGATGACGGAGCACTCAACTACCGCGCCCTTCACGGAGAGTCGCCCACGAGACTCCTCCTGTATTCGGGGTGGATTGACGAGATGGAAAGAGTAGAGGGGACGTTGAGATGCTGTGGGGATTCGTTCACCCTTACCCAAGGTGAACGAGGTTGAAACGCTTTTCGCCTCCCGCACTTCATCTTCAACGGCGGCGACAAGGGTCTGCAGAAGCTCTTTAGTGATCGGTTCGGTCATCGCCGCGGCACTCTAGCACGATCCTCTCGAAAAGGATCTAAAACTTCAAAAATCCTCAGATTTTTACCAGAAAACTTCTAAAACCGACACCCTCAAAACCAATCCCACCACCCGAACTTTGACTAACGCTTAACTCCCATAGATCATAGGTTCTTATGCCGATACCGAACGACACCTCTCTCTCAATTCTACGAGCCCGATTTGAACGCGCCGTCGCTCAGGCGGAGAAGGACTCATCGAAGCCCGGCGCGCCAGCTCTCGATACCGCGCTGCGGGAACGCGAGGCGTTTGAGAAACTCGTGTCAACGACCCCTCAAATGGAGCTCTACCGCAGCCAGTTCGGCGTCAGCTGGAACGAGCGTTTTACTCCGGTCGCCGTATTCGCGAAGCAATCGTTTTTCGGTCTTGAGGGGAAGGCGCTCATGGAGCACCTCTGGCGCAAACTTCCCAACTCCCGATTCAAACGGTTTCAAGAGGCTTTTTGCGACCCCGCCGACTACGCGATCCCAAAGCCCAATCTGCAGGCCCCCTGCGTCGAATATCCGAGTCGAGAGGCCCTCAATACCTGCTCTCTGAGCGGTTGCCTCGTCAATCCAACCCGAGTCCCCTTTAAATTCCTGATCGACCTCGGAATAGTCTCAGAGCCGACCTGCAAGCTCTCAGACCTTGAGGTGCTCGCGATAAAGTCCGATCCCGTCGTTATTCAAACGCTTAAGGCGATATGGGCGTCGAGCACCTCTCTGGCTCCCCACAATAATCGGTTCACTATAGTTCATTCCCCGCGAGAGGACACGTCCCGATACTATCCTGACGCCAAGGCTCTCTCGGGCGTGCTTGTAGGTTCCCTTATCTACACGCGAGAGAACGTCGCGATCGATCGCTCAACCGTGAGGCAGCAGCGTGGTCCGTGGACAGCGCCTCAACTCATCCCCGCGATCTTCTCAAGCGTGTACGCAGCCCGACGAAAAACCGAGCACCAAAACTCAACGTATCAGCTTGAGACGATAACTATCGGGGCCCTCGCCGTTGAATGGAACGAACTCACCGCACGGGCACGCGCTGAATGGCGGCGGGCTACCCCTGCAGAGGTTAAAACCGAGATCCGCGACGCGCTCGTTCGCCTTGTTTCCCGTTCTCGCGCCGAGCTGAGCAATGTCGATCATCACCTCAAACAGCAAGCCGCGGAGAAGTTTGAAGCGCTTGAAACCCAACTCTCCTCCGGGTCTAACAACATCACGTCATTCATCACCGCGGTCAACGCGGCCGTCAACCGCCTCGAGAAGAGGCTCAACCAGGTCTCACGCAAGAGTGGACACAACACGGTTGATTGCGAAGATCTCACCCAGATCATAATGCGAGGGGAGCACGCCTTTGCACTCATCGGGAACTCACTCTTCTCCGCGGGAAGTCGTCTGCGTGATGAAATGACCCGCCGAGAGGGGCTCTTCGGACAGCCCGGGCTCTCAGACGAGCAGAAAAGGGATAAGGCCACCATCATCCTCTCTCGCATGAAGATTCCGTTCGCCGCGCTTAACCAGGTCCCCCCGGTTCGTCCACTCCGCGCCTTCGAAGTCGCTCATCGAATGGCCGCTGTCCAGCTTAAGAACTCAATCATAGCCCACAACGCTCAAGGCGCCAGCGAGGCGCTGGCGAAGCTCGTTATCTTCTCGAAGTTGCAGCGGGCGAATTCGATATTTGAGCTCCTGCGGTCCCTGACCCGGCGCTCAGAGGCGGTGCCGCTGAAAGATCTTCAGCGGCACGCACGCGCCCTTAGGGGGGTCTTGGAGGCTCGGTCGGCCTTCCCCTATTCGAACGTCCCGAAATACAAAGAGGTCTATCGGAACCTTCACCGGACCGTGAGCACAATCGCCAAAGGTCTTGAGCGGTACGAACAC
>Ga0078894_10003652_pt1 | contig 11688 bp, 8 predicted proteins | sample LauGreSu1BDMLBSD_2_FD_67506 | JGI IMG/M metagenome (GOLD analysis project Ga0078894, IMG submission 67506) | Freshwater lake microbial communities from Lake Michigan, USA - Su13.BD.MLB.SD (version 4) (version 4) | ecosystem: Environmental > Aquatic > Freshwater > Lake | place: Lake Michigan, USA... | reverse complement strand
TAGGCAGGATCATAGTCTGGACTTTCGTCTGTGGTAGTATAACTCCAATCGAATGTGTAAGTCGCACTTTGTGGAACCACAAATGAAATTTTACCTTGAACTTCTCCCCCTGTATATGGTAAAAAAGTATCTGACCCGTTAATAATAATCTGATTATTAGTAACAATAACCGTGGAATTTTCCTGGGTAGTGATTCCAGGATTTACACCATACCCATCACCATCGATATCTGAATAATAAGTGGTTATTACGCCCTCATCAACTTGCGAATCGCAATCATCATCGAAAGAATTACAAATTTCAGTTGCTCCCGGATGAATAGCCGAGAGGTTGTCATTACAATCAGAACGATTTTGGACATAGCCAGAGGGTGCCACACAGGACGGCGAGCCTCCATAAACGTTTGAAATACCATTAAAATTGGAGATTGTCAAACTTGCCTGACCGCCCCCTCCATCAGAAGAAACAACAGCAAAACCAAATATAGATCCTGCTGTAACATTGATGGAAACACTTCCACTTTGCAAATTACTTCCATTATCATTGGAAAGTTGAACCAATACATTATTGATATAGTATGCGGGATCATACCCAGGACCGTCATTATCATTTGTCACATAACTCCAATCGAAAGTGTACGTTGTGGTTGTTGGGACAACAAATGAAATTTGACTCAGAATATCAGTACCATTGCTGCCATTTAAATCATTGCTTCCATTTAAAACAATCAAATCTGATGTAATGGTGACAGTAGAATTTTCCTGAGTGGTAATATATGGACTAACTCCATAACCATCCCCATCAGCATCTGAATAATACATTCCGTTGTCAACTTGACCATCGCAGTTATCGTCAATGGTGTTACAAATATCAAATATGCCCGGATTCACAGCTGAGTTTCCGTCGTTACAATCTGTATTATTCGATGCATAACCGATTGGCTGTGTGCAGGCAGTAATTGAGCTTGGTACAGCAAGAAAAGTCAGGCTATTCAAATAAGCGGGATTCCAATATGAAAAAACTTGCACACTTGTTATTCCAAACAAAGGAGATGTAAAATTATGATTCGTACTAATTGTCCATCCATTTTGAGGGTAGGCTTCTACTGATGCAACGAGATTGCCTCCACTGTAAAATCGAAAAACACACTGCGACATTGCCGCTGTGTTGGTAACAGAGTAATTAAAACTGACTAGGTTATTAAGAGTTGTGGGAAAATTAATGGTTTGTCCCCATGAACCTAAATACTGACCTGACCCGTAATTTTGATTTGTCTCTCCGCTGAAAACGGCACTCGTTCCATAACCGTCGTTATCATTATCCAAATAATATACGTTGGAACATCCGCTCTGTGCCTCAATAAAATTGAAAGCAAAAACTGACAGCAACAATAGAACGATAGATTTAACACTCATAAGATATACTTTTAAAAATGAATAAATTAACCTCCTTCAAAGTCAGAATGGTTAAGTCAGCAAAGGTATATTTTACATCTTCAAGCCTCGTACAACTATAGTTGTAGACATCTTGTTCATTATGAATGTCATTCGATCGTTACAACCCGTAACCCAATTCTACCATCGAACAAAATTCTTCCGCTACTCTCATGCCCTGGGCTCCATCAATTATATCATGATCAACAACGAAGGTGAATCCGACAAATGTCTTCTCAACAAATCCCCCATTTTCCTTCACTACCTTTTTGTAGCTAGAATTCAACAAAAGGGAAATACTGCATGGACCCATTGGAATCGCCATTGCAAATCGTGCTTTTTTTGATCTAAATGGTGACGTGAAAGCCGCATTGCCATAATGTTTGTGGAAGCGAATGGGACTCCTCATAATGTACCGCATTATTAGCTTCATTAGCCAATATGGGTAATTTAAAATACGTCTTCTGTTCTTGACTTCAACTATCTTCTCTGCCTCATTCTTTTGAGCACTGCGAATCTCCAAAAGCACATCTTTAAAAGACTTAGATCCAATATCCCTGATAACGATTGACATTGGTATTTTCTCTCCAGTTGACGATTCCCTTTCCACGATTGTCAAAACGTCTACCTCCTTGAACTTCACTAGCCGATTTCCTTTACGCATTGAAATCAGATTCATGTGATTCTTCAATAAATGACCAAAGCAAAACAGAATGTAGCTCGGTAATGAAAAGTCAACATGTTTCGCCTTATAACTATCTTCGACCTCCTTTAAATGGGTTAAATCAGCTTCAATAAATAGCTCTATGTTATTCTTTTTTCTCGACGCACGAACATACTCTGCAACCAAAACGCGTATTTTGGGAAAAGGGACAATTTCATATTTCATAGATGAAGAACTTAATTCTTAAAAAAAGGTTTTTCATTATACATAATATAAAATCTCTTGAAACCATCTATTTCTATTTGATGAACCACTTCCAAACCCCAACGTAGATATATCGGTAAAATTTTCTCTGTACACGTAGCATGAGCAGCATTATAACCACTAGCCTTCAAAACATTCCAGCATATGGCCATCGCAAAATCTCTCTTCAAATTCAAGTCTGCAGGTAGTGCATTTTCAGTTCTGAACAAGGTTAATACTTCAATTGATCTTTCTAAATATTTACTACAATCAAAGCCAAAAAACTGCAACTGACTAAATGATTTTGATTTTAACTCTTTGTAAGCAAAATAGGCATAAACCTGTCCGTCAACTACCCAAGGAATAACGTATACATCCTTGTCTTCTGTTTTAAAACCAATCTCCTTTTTGTCATCATCCACATTCCAAATTCTTCTCAAGAGTGTCTGAGGCAAATTTTTAAAAGCCTGATAAAAAGTTTGATGAAAATGGGTTCGATAATCATTCATCTCACTGAGCTGATATACTTTTATTTCGGACATAAACGTTTTGTTTTACAATTAGTAAACTTCTTTTCGCATCATCATCGGCATTTCTTCGCTGAATTGAATGGCTATGGCCGCAATCATTTTGGGTGTATAATCTGAGTGGCAAATTGGATTGAACTTCGGGGCAAGTCGGACAATGACTGTGAGCATTTCTAACATCGAAAATTCAGCGCCCAAACAAATTCGCGATCCTGCGCCGAAGGGAATAAATATGCCCCTTCTCTTAAACTCCTTCTCATTATCTATAAAACGATCCGGATTAAATTCATGGGGATTTTCCCAAAACTTGGGATTGTAATGCAATCCAAAAATAGAAGTAATTACCCTAGAGTTAGACTCTACCTGGTACCCTGCAAATTCAGCAACATCACTGTTAAAGTTTCTCGAAACAGCAAACGCGCTCGGACACATTCGCAAAGCCTCATTGATGACACATCTGGTGTACTTCAAATCATGCAAATTCCTTGAATTAATTTTCTCTGCACCAATTACTCCCTTGACTTCTGCCCTCACCTTTCGCAAAACATCGGGGTGCTTTCCAAATTGATACCATATCCAACTTAATGTTGCAGAACTTGTTTTAAATCCTGCAGAAATTATCGTTAATACTTCGTCCCTAATCTGACTATCGGATAATGTCTCACCGGTACTTTCATACTCCGCCTCAATAAGCAAATCCAACATATCGTCTTGACGAACACCGGCTTCCCGCCGATTCTTAATAACATCAAATAGAACCTTATTCAATTTAGCAAGTGTTCTTTTAAAACGAATATGTTCCGGCTTCGGAACCCACAGCGGAATTTTCACCCAATCATAGTATCTCAAATTGATAAACCGCATCAGGTAAAACAAATCTTGAATAATACCGGGGTGCTTCTCGTACAAATCAATAGAAAAAAGAGAAAGCCCAATCGCTCGGATGGTAAATATGCTCATTTCATCCGCCATTTGAACTTGCTGATTGTCCTTTTCCAACCAAGACTTCTCAAAATCGTCGGCTATACTTTCGAAAATTTGAAGGTACTTGTCGTAATGTCCATGTGCCATGGCGGGTTGCATGGCCTTACGCCTAAACTTCCATACTTCACCGTCGGTTGAAAATAAGCCTTGACCGGTTAACTTCTCCAACGCCTTGTAATTGCTACCCCTATTAATCAGCTTACTTGAACTAACCAATATTTCATGTGCAACATCTGCATCCGCAGTATAATATATGCTCCCACCCAAAATACGCACCTTCACCAAAGGTGGGTTGTCCAATGCTACAGACATTCCAAATTGAATGGGATCCTTTCGAATATCACCCAAGCAACCCAAAGGCCATCGACCTTTGATGTAATTTGGGATTTTACTCAAAGTCTTCCTCCTCTTCCACAATATGATGGTGCAGGTCTCCGATGGTAAAGGACTTATTTCTATTTGCTGGAAAAATCACTTTAGGTTCAGAAGCAGACAAGTCACTTTCTGGAATTAACTTGAAGGCCATTATCAAAATTTCATCTTCTTTGAAAAATTGATGAGCACAAGGACCGTTCATACATATCACACCTGAATCTCTTCGGCCAGCCAAAACATAGGTTTCAATCCGACTTCCGTTTCTCATATTGGTAACCAAAACTTTCTCATACGCATGAATTCCACATGCATTAAGTAAGTTCTCGTCAATAGTGATACTACCAACATAATCCAATTTTGCTTGCGTGACAACAGCTCGATGAATTTTTGATTTTAAAACATGCACAAATCCATTCATAGTCTATTAATATTTTCTATTTAACAGTGATTTTTCCCAATTATAATACATGAAACTTTGGAGCCGAATTTAAAGAGATGATCAACTAATTACCTACGACTATAGTTGTACACCATTATTGAAACTCTCATGTACTATTGAGTTATGAAAATCCAAAAAATACTATTCGCTTTTCTTGCATTAAATCTATTCGCAGCAATGACTTGGGGGCAAAACGTCAATGATGAAAACAAGTCCTCAAGTTCATTCTTTGAAATCTCTGGAGGCATTGGAGTGAACACACCTATGCAATTCACACAAATCGGAACTGCACATAAACGAGGCGACTTCAACGAATTCGATACAGACTTCGACTTAAATGTTCTTGTGAACGGAGAATGCAAGGCTGTTACAAACTACGGGGTTAATATCAGCGCGAATCAATTAAGACAAAACCAGAAAGGAAAATGGAATTTCGGCGGTGGAATAAATTTCAGTTACAATCAATCAAAAATTCTTGTAGAATTGGCGAACGAAAGTCATGAGATTGTATCGAACATCAATGGCCCAAATGGAGTCGAGGTTATTGACTTCGTGAACGAACATTATAGTGCACTCCATCATATTTTCGAAAACGAAATGGATTTAAGCTTTTATTCCACGACTGCGAAAATAATTCTACAAAGATCGTTGAGCGAGAGAACTTCAATCCAAACATCACTCGGTGCTGGCATCTCTGTTCTGCAAGCAAAAAATGCAATTAGCCGCCAATTAAGCCCGAGTTCTACTCCTCCCGGTTTCGAGACAAGTATTGACGAAGATGGAGGGGCTGTAAATCACTTCAACGGTAAGAACAATGCTGCAGGTTTTGCAAATATTTTAAACTGGGAAATTGGCATATCACAGAAAATCAAAAATAATCTTTCATTGATTGCGAAGGGCATTGCTACACGAACCGGCAATTCGAATTTCACCTTTGGTAGCACTCAATATTCCGATCACCCGCCAACAGATCACTGGAGTTTAAATTTGGATTCGTATTTTAACTTCAATCTATCCATAGGTTTGCAATTCAAAATGTAATACTCAGGAATTATTTCATTTATTAAATGCATAAGTAAAGCGTACGCAATTTCTCAAACACACTTCTCATGAAAAGTAAGTTCTCATTCATAGCCATTATTTTATCACTCTTTTTAAGTTGCAAGAAAAGTGAAATAGAGAATTGTAACATCCGTGTCATCAAAGTTGCTGGCTTATTCTCTGAAACTGGCGAATTATCCTATTTGGGAGTTACTTCTGAAGCAGCCATTCAAATCGCAATTGATGACATTAACGAAGACTTTAAAAACCGCAAGATCAATTACCGTTTCGAATTCACAGCCTACGACACTCAACTAGATCCCGCGCAAGCAGCCCAAGCCATTTCAACAATAGCCGCGAGCGGATGCAAACTTATCATTGGCCCTCAAACAAGTTCAGAACTTCAAGCCATAAAACCCCTTGCAGATAGTTTGGGAATTCTTGTGGTTAGTCCTAGCAGTACATCGGCATCACTTGCCATTCCAAATGACATGATTTTCCGTTTTTCACCCGGACAGGCAATTGTGGGAACAGCTATGTCTCAATCCTATATCAATCAAGGGAAGCAAGCACTTGTGTTAATCTCTCGAAATGACGCTGGTAGTCTTGGATTGCAAAATGCTGTAGCGACGCATTTCTCGAATTCTGGAGGTCAGGTTGTAAACGCTGGTGTGTTCAACGGAACAGACACTGATTTTTCGACTATCCTTGCCGAAGTCAAAAATCAAATCTTAAATTACCAATCAACATTTGACCTCAATCAAATTGCGGTACTTACAACTTCTTTTGACGAAACTATTTCACTTTTCAACCAAGCCTCTTCAGACAATGTTTTGTCTAGTGTTCAGTGGTATGGTGGGATTGGATTCTTTAAAAACAGTAATTTACTCAACGATCCACTAGCCTCTCAATTCGCAGTGAACACTCAATTTTACAGCCCTGGATTTAGTCTACCTTCTTCACAACAAAATCTCTGGCAACCACTTCTTAATTCCATATATGGAACTACAGGTGTTCAAGGAGATGCACTTACCTTGTGTGCTTACGATGTTATGAAGTCCTTCGGTAATTTAGTTGAAAGCTACGGCGGCTTGCCTTCTAATGCGAATGATTTACAATCGTGGTTTTACAGCGCTTCCAATTTATATTCAGGCTCAACTGGGCTTATTGAGTTAGATGCCAATGGAGATCGAGCAAATGGAACGTTTGATTTTTGGGGAATGCAAAACAACAACGGCAACTATGAGTGGGTCTTTGTTGGACAATCGGAATAACAGCATTATTCCATCAGCAACTTATTTAACATTTCAATACTCGAATTTACCCCCAGCTTCGTAAAAATATTTGAAAGATGCCGTTTTACTGTAGCTTCGGATATTTCGAGTAGAATTCCAATTTCCTTTTGCTTTCTTCCTTTCGAAACTAGCGCAATAATCTCAATTTCACGATCGGTAATTTCAAAATCCTTCTTTACTTTTTCTACAAAGTGCACACTTTGAAAATCTAACTTCGCTTTGGAACTCTGATGATTTGAAAGTGCAATCTCCACAGATGAATGTAAATCTTCCTTCTTAAAGGGTTTTACCAGAAATGCAGCAGGTCGAATAGCCTTTGCTCGCTCAATGGTTCGGATGTCGCTATTTGCTGTTAAGATTACGATCGGAATCTCGTAATGCTTGTTGACAAAATCACCCAATTCAATTCCATCGCGGGCATCATTTAATTCAATGTCTAAAATGATTAAATCAGGCGTCTCTTCCGCCAACATCTGAATGGCGTCATCACAATTCAAGGCAGGACCAACTACCTCGAAATTAAGTTTTCGCAGTGCTAAACAAATTGATTCCGCAATAATCATTTCATCTTCAATAACGCCAATTTTTCTCATTACTTTACTTTTCGTTTTTTAGGAAATCGAATTAAAAATTTACTCCCTTTTACGTTCGAATATGTTAAGCTCCCTTTCAGTTGTGTGGTAAGACCCCTCACCAATTTCAAACCCAATGAATTCGGCTTATTTAAAACAATCCCTTGCGGAAGTCCTGGACCATTATCGATATAACTTAACTCATATTCAAGTGCGCTAACTTCAACAAGATTAATGGTGATCTTTAGTGGATAATACTCGGATTGAATATGCTTGAAAGAATTGGTAAGCAATTCATTTATTAGAAGTCCCAATGGAATTGCAGACTCAATAGCAACATTTATCTCCTTCGATGAAAGAGTGTAATATACATCATCCTCATTGCATCCAAATGAAACTCGAGTCGCTATAGTCAATTCATTTAAAAAGGTTTGAAAATTAATTTCTTCCAAATTTGACGTGTTGTAAAAATTCTGATGAATTAGTGCTATACTCGACAACCTCGTTTGACTTTCATTTATCGCATCAATGGCACTCGGATCTTTTAACTGTTCCTTTTGTAAATCGAAAAGCGAAATAATAATTTGCAAATTATTCTTCACGCGATGATGAAGTTCCTTCAGCAAAATATCCTTGTCTTCCAAACTTTTCATTAAGTCATGTGTTTTTTCAGCAACCAATCGCTCCAATCTCAAATTTCGACTTCGCAGTTTCCTTCCTCGCAACCAAATAAAAAGAAGAATTACTAAAACCGCAGTTGTAGCAGTTGAAACAACGAATGAAGTCTTCAGATAAAAAGGCGGATAAACTTCTATGGGAATAACCAATGATTGATTTACCATTTCTCCGTTATCTAATTGTGCTCTAACTTCAATATTAAAAAAACCTGTCGGCAGAGAACCTAACGTCAGGGAATTTCGCTCCATACTCACCCATTCGTTTACAACCCCCGGAATACGATACGAATAACTGATTTTATATCCGCGAAAATCGAGTAAAGCAAATTCCATTTCAAGAAGAAAATCGGAATTCTCCCAATTAATCTTTCCTAAAGCATTAAAGGAGCTCAGCAAGTTTATCTCATCATCATTGCCTCTCGTTCGTTTAAGAATCCCGACTAATCTTAGAGGGGCCGAGTTGACATTCTCATTCGACGCAAAATCTTTCGGTGAAAAAGCAACAAGCCCGTTCACACTTCCAAAATAAATATCTCCCTTATCGCTCTTAAACGAAGATGTTCGATTAAACTCATTACTCGGCAAACCATCCTCAATTTTAAAGGCTCTAACGACGCCTGAATACGAATTCAATGAGAAAATCCCATCATCGCTACTCGACCAAATATTACCATAATTATCATGTTCCACTCGATAGACAATCATGCTCGGCAAGCCTTCTTTCGTTGAATAATGTGTTAACGCAGAGCTACTCTGCTTCCATTCCCACTTAATCAAGCCTTGCCCATTTGTTCCTAACCACAAATTTTTGGAATCATCTTCACAAGCATCAAGTAAGTAAGAAATTGGCAAATGCTTTTCTTGGCGTTTTGCCTCTCTTCCATAATAATCTGTAATCTGGTTGTTCGATAAAATAAAAATTCCATTCTCTGCGACAGCTACTAATCCATGGGAAGAATTAAAAATTCGATAAACATTTTTAGCATCAGGAATATCGGCATTTCCCATTTTTGAAACAGCCCTGTTTTCCAACGTATATCGATTTAAGTATAACACATCGTTATCCCTACCCAATAACAAAATTGAATCGCTCATTGGGAAAATACAATTCACCTTTTCATTCATTTCGTGTTTCAACTTAACACTTCGCTTTTCCCTAAAAGTTTTAGGGTCCGCTGCAACAAAATTTCCATCAGACACATAATAAATTTCATTATCGTATTCTAAAAGTCCCCAGCTCAAACCACCCCTGCGCACAAAATTCAAATCACCCGGATTACTTATCAGTGCATTTAGCAGAACGGCCTTTACCACTTTAGATGAAGACGATTCAGATACGGAAATACCTCTTACTTGCGGAATTTTATGCTCACTTAATTGATTCGACGTATACATGGAATGAAACAACTTCGAGCGAATATTTATCTGGTAAACTCCCTTCTCAACGCATATCCATACATTCCCTTGATTGTCTTTGAAAAAATTATTGACGGTGGTATTTCCTTCCCGATAAAACTCTTCACTACTCATCACTTCATACTCTTTCTCACCTTCAAAATAATAAACTCCATGAAACCTAGTCACAAGAAGTTTACCCGTACAATTCGAAGCTTCAAACAATCGCGCATTGTCATCTGAAATTTGATGTTTGAATTGAACTTGCGCTAAGGGAACAGATTGTATTCGCCAATTACGTCCTTGCTCAAGATCTCTTTGCACTTCCGAAGGAAGAGAACTAAACTGATTTTGTGTTTCCCTCGAAACACTCCCGACAATTTTCAGCGTATTGCAATCCAAAACATCTATTCGATTTTGAATATCGAACGGTTGCCATTGATCTCCATATTCGATGAAAATTTGGTTTGAACCGCCCTTTATCAAATTGGTAATTGTATTTGAGTATAAACCTTCAGATGTAGAAAGAAGAACGCAATTCACACCGTCATACCTGTTCAACCCATATTTAGTACCGAACCAAATAAATCCGAGTTCATCTTGCATCGCACAATAGACATCTCGCGAGACGAGTCCGTTCTCAGTCGTCAATAACTTTTCACGAACCAAATAATCCTTTTCGAAAGTCTGTGAAAAGGAATTCCCAAATGTTACAAATTGAAGTAAGACTCCGAATATATAGGCAAACTTATTGGGCATTTATTTCGCCTAATTATTCGAAATTTCTGATTTGTTTTTCGGAATTAAAAACATCAATCCGAATCCAATAACGAAGAATACGATCAATGCCAAAATACTATAACGCATACTAAACTTCCCTTCAATAAAACCGAAAGAAACAAGTCCGATAATTAAACCAACTTTTTCAGTAACATCATAAAAGCTGAAAAATGATGCTGTATCCTTTGTTCCTGGAATTAATTTCGAGTAGGTGCTTCGAGCTAGTGATTGTGTTCCTCCCATGATAAATCCAATGAGTCCTGCAACAATGTAGAACATGTTCACTTGACCTTCTTGAACAAAGAAAAACGCAAAGAAGCAAATGAACATCCACAAAGCAAGTGCTATTTTCAACACAGAAAAATTCCCAATTCTATCCGACAACTTCGAGAAAAGATAAGCGCCAGGAATAGCAATGATTTGAACCAAAATAATGGCAACAATAAGATTAAGCGTTTCCAACTTCACTTCCTTCTTTCCGAAGTAAGTTGCCATTTGCATAATCGTTTGAATACCCATGCTGAAGGTAAAGAAGGCCAATAAATAAGCCTTCAATTGAGGTAAGTTCTTCAACTGACGCATTACACCTGCCAATTCTGAAAATCCTTTCGTAAACACATTTGCCTTTTCAGCATGAACACGCTCTGTTTCCTTCAAACGAGCAAATGTAATTTGAGCAAATCCCATCCACCAAACTCCAACAGCTATAAACGAATAACGCATCATCATAACTTTCTCAGGGCCGTTCTTCGCCACAACCATAACAGCAATTAAGGCGCAAATAAGTAGAATCATACTCCCTAAGTAGCCCAATGAAAATCCTTTTGCGCTCAACTTATCTTGCTCATCTTCCGTTGCAACAACAGGAAGAAAACTGTTGCTAAACGCGTAGCTTCCCCAAAATCCAATACATGCAAGAATGACACTTAAAATGCTCAACTCCATGTTTGCAGGATCGAAAAAATACAGGCTCATGCAGGAGAGTGAACCCAGGTAACAAAAGAACTTCAAGAAAAACTTCTTCTTCCCGTAATAATCTGCAACTCCTGAAAGAATAGGCAAAATCAAGCACACCATTGTCAAACCAAAGGCCGTTGCATAACTAATCAACTCGGTATTTTCGAGCGTTGCACCGAAGACCTGCACTTTGGTTGAAGTAACAACTCCATCTGCATTTTTCACGGAGGTCATCACATCGTAAAAAATGGGAAAAATGGTTGAACCAATTACCAAATTGTACACGGAATTCGCCCAGTCGTACAT
>Ga0078894_10003650_pt1 | contig 11689 bp, 14 predicted proteins | sample LauGreSu1BDMLBSD_2_FD_67506 | JGI IMG/M metagenome (GOLD analysis project Ga0078894, IMG submission 67506) | Freshwater lake microbial communities from Lake Michigan, USA - Su13.BD.MLB.SD (version 4) (version 4) | ecosystem: Environmental > Aquatic > Freshwater > Lake | place: Lake Michigan... | reverse complement strand
GGCTCAATAAGAACCAGATTAAAAATACGGGGGATATTAATACCCACAGCGGCCACACCGTAAGTCGCCACAATAATCTTGCCATCACTAGTTTTAATTTCATCATACTCTTCTTTTCTTTCATCGAGTTTCATGCCACCGCTGACAAACACTGCATCTGGAATCAATTCAATTAACTTGTTACCTGTGTCAATTCGGTTAATCAACACCAGCGTGTTTCCACTTAACGACAGTTCTTTAATTTTATTAGCCATCCAGGTTAATCTCGTAGGATCAGTAACTAGAAAACTATATTCTTCTTGAAAGCTACGGAATACCTGCACATCAGTTGTCTGTAGCACATTAATCTGTAGATTAGCTAATACGCCCTTTTCTTGTAAGTCGTGTGCAGAAACTTGGTTAATAACTGGTCCAATACTAGCAAGGATACCTTGAAATTCAAATGCTTCTTTAGGAACTGTTCCAGTAAGTCCCCAACGAATTGCACAGTTATTAAAGTTCTGAGTTAACAGTTTAGTCAATACTTCAGCTTTAGCTTGATGAACTTCGTCAACAATAATTGCAGCCACGCCTGCTGTAAATTCTGCTAATGACAATGTGTCGTTGTCGTAACTTTTCTTGTCTAGCACATTCAAACTTTGCCATGTGCATATAGTATGTGTCTTGTTTAGTTCTTTACGATCGCCGAAGTAAACGCCAACATCTAATCCTAAATTACGATAGTCTTCTTCAGTTTGCACTACTAGACTCTTGTTAGGAACCACTACCATAGTACGACCATAAGGTTCGCATAAATGACTTAGTGTTGCTGTGGTAATTGTTTTACCAGCACCTGTTGCGACTTCTTGTAGGGCCTGCGGATTTTCTAAAAACTTGTTAACTACATCATACTGATAGTCTCTCAATACAATAGGTTTACCTGCATCTGGATGTCCTTTCGGCCAAGTCTTACCTTTGTCTGCCCAGTAGTTTTCAGTAATTGGAGTAAATTCTATCTTGCTATGTGTTCTTAAATCTTCAATGTCGATCTCATAACCGCTGTCTTCTATAATAGGTAATATAACATCCAAGTGTGCAAGATAACCAGTACCGCCAATGCTGAAATAAGTTTTTGTGCCATCCCAGCGACCTAATTTATAGGCTGGCATGTGCCGAGCATATGGCAAATCGAACTTTAATTTGTTGACAATTTTACGCCGTGTTTCTACTGCCAGTCCGTCAATTTTTATGTTTACTTCGTCTTTAATTGTTAGTTTACAACTCGGCAATTTTCTTGTCCTTAATGTGTGCAGCCTTGATATCACCTACAAAACATACACAGGTGTGTGATTCCATCCAGGCCTGTGTTGTGGCGCTAGGTACTGGATATAAGCTATTAGTTAAAATAATTTTAACATCTATACTGTCAGAAAACAACCACTTAGGAGGTTTATTTTGAAATATAAAAATATTGCCGCCTTCGACCTTTCCGCCATAGCCGTTGTCTTTGACCCACTGATTAAATCCTCGATCAGTATCTTTATCTTGTCGGAAACAAACTCGGATATCCTGCGATGGAACACCATTTACATGTGCTGCTATAGTAAACTGTTTAACCCATTCTTCTAAGTTGTCACCTTTGTTTAAGATTACCGCTGTGGTGCCTTTGGTATCTTTATACACTTCAAAAAATTGATCTAGGCTCTTCATCCAAAATTGAGTATGCTCGGAACTTGCTATCTTTTCTACCAGTGTTTCTGGACGGTCTTTTAAGGGGTATCCCATACTTTTCGCCAGTAACATATCGTTGGCCAGCTCGCCGATCCTGTGTCGGTCAAACCACTCAACTGTCTCGGGCGAGGCATTAATTAAGTCAACTGTGGCACCAAAATGTTTTTCGCAGTAAGGTACAATATTTTCACTATTTTGCCAAATTTCTTCAACATCTGCAAGTGCTACCATAAAGGTGTCGTCAATTTCAAAATTGTGTTTATGTGCAAACTCATAGACTTCGATAAGATTGAAATTATAAAATTTCATCTTGCGAATCTTTCTTTCGGGATCCCAGATGCTTGAACCAAAGTCTTTAAAAATTGGTGAAATTTCCTTGTCAAACACCTCTTTTAGAGCGAAAGGAAACTTGGCGCAAATCCATATTTCGTTGTCTTGATCTTTTTCTACAAAGATCTTTCTTGACATGTCGAGGATTCTAAAATCTGTCCGCCACTCGGGATTCTCCAACAGCAAGGAATAATCAAGTCCGGCTAGCTTGGCATACATTTTGTATTTTTGGAGAATTTTGATGATAAAATTTGCCTGATTTTTAGTCAATTGGCCGTTGGTGGAAAGCACCACAAAGAAACTGTTGGCTGCTGATTGGTCTTGATGCTGTAGTTGAATATTCTTGTTGTCACACAGATCTACAAACTCAAGAAATATATCTTCGACAAATGATGATTTTAGCATCTATACAGTATAGCACCTAAAAATGCGAAAATCAAGGCCTACTTTTTAATTTTTCTTCAAGATAATTTTCAAGGCGCTTGAGTGGCATGCCTTGACTAATTTCCTCCACAGTCCATTCGGTGTGTGTTAGTTTTAAAAACCATTCGTCACGATTAGGCAGTAGAGGAGTCTCTAAATTTTCCCATTTTTCTGCCACTGGAAACGCCAAACTTGACGAATCGCATATAACAGGGGTTCCATTGATTGCAGCTTGAACACAAGGTCCACTGTTGTGATTGATAACACAGTGATAGTTGTAATTGATATCAAAATCATCATAGGAGTTGATTAATTTTTTTGGAAGCTCAATTACTGCATCGACAAATTTTTCACGAATTTGTGACCTAGGATGGGGTCTAACCACAATTCTTCGACTAGTGTATCGTTTTATGTTTACTATGGTATCTCGTATCCATTGCTCCATGCTAGGCTGACCTTGCCATTGAAGACTTTTAACATGCTGAGTGGCTATTAGTATTTCACCTCGTCTGCGATTTGCCATAGGTTTGAGTGTTACTCCTAATTTTTCTGGTCTTTTTAGGTCTAATTGATCAATGTTGCCAAAAACCCCAAGTCCGTTTATATGTCCTTCACTAATTCTCCAAGTAGTTCCTCGTTTCAAACTTCCTACTTCAATTATAATTACAGGCTTGCCTTGCTTGATACAGTTGTTGTATATTTGATGATTTCCGATCATGCGACCATTCCATAAAACTGACCAAATTACTGCTATATCTTCGTCATCTTCCACAACAGTGTGGCCAAGAGAGTTTACGCCTTGTGCAAAAGCATCAAAAACTGGAACACTGTTCAATGCTCCAAAATTTCTATAAAGTTTGAATTTCATATAAAATAAATAACTGAGTATTTAATCCATATCATGTCAAAATTTATAAAAAGAATTCAAAAAAGTGTAAAGAAAAGCATAGACAATGTAATTGTTGTAGGCCCCGACCAAAAAAACATTGAAAACATGATTGGCGGATTTAACACTGTGTTTTGCATCAACTATCAACATCCTTTGCCAAGATATAAAAATGTAATACCCATTCGAGACCATGCATTTCTCAATGAATTACAGGTCGTTGACATTATATTTCTCAATACAAATTACGATAACGGAATATTTCAGTTTATACCTCAACTAACCAGAAAGTGTGCTCCTGTTATTTTTCTACATAGCAGTCTTGTACTAAGTACAGAGTATATCGATTTCTTTAGAAGAATACGATACGAACAAATTACCGTTGTAGACGATTATCAAGTTTGGAAAATTATTAGAAAATGAAAATTGCCGTAGTTACCACATTCCACGAAGATGGACTTAAGAAATATGCGCAAAGAATGATTAATACATTCTGCGAAAACTGGCCTGCTGAAGTTACACTACATATCTATCCAGAAAAATGTAATCCTGCAATCAAAGATCACAATCATGTGACATTATTTGACTTAGATAGTGTATCCGAGCTGACTGCTTTCAAAGAAAAATGGAAAGGTGTTCCGAAAGCCAACGGCGATGTTAAATCAGATCCTGTTAGGTCAAAAAGAAAAGATTCAGGTAAGGGATTTAAGTGGGATGCTGTGAGATTCGCTCATAAAGTCTATAGTATCTTTCATTGTGCAAGGACCACCGACGCTGATATATTAATATGGATGGATGCTGATACTATTTGCCATAGTCCTATTACTATGACACAGATCAAACGATTAATTCCGGCAGATAAAGATTTATGTTTCCTAGGTCGTAAAGGAAAATTTAGCGAGTGCGGATTATATTCTATGAATTTGCGTAGTCCAGCAGTTCAACAATTTTTACAAAAGTTCCAATGGATGTATGACAATGCCGAGGATGGTATTTTTACTTTAGACGAGTGGCACGACAGTTTTGTATTCGATGCTGCTCGTAAAAAGGTGAAATTAAATGAACTAGACTGGTCAGGACATTTAATTACCGGTGAAGGTCATCCTTTAATCAACAGCGAGTGGGGTGCTTGGCTAGACCATCTTAAGGGCGGAAGAAAAGATCTAGGAAAAAGCAAAAGAACGGACCTACTGGTTAAGCGGTCCGAACCTTATTGGCAGCAATTTTCTTAACCGCCAAATCTTTCTTTATACGGACCAGGTCCTAAGTACCTGCCAAATCGTGTAGTGTCAACTGGAACATTGTGACCTTCGAGCGGAGCCCATATAAACACTCGTTTGCTCTTACAACTAATTGTTTCGTATCCTAAATCTTCCATTAGTTTACAGCATTCGTCTATGTCTTGATTAACTTCAAAAATTACCCAAGGATGTTGTGTTTTAATAATTTCAACTGCGCCTTGTAAGACTTCGTACTCCCATCCTTGCACATCGATTTTAATTAAATCAACATCAGTTAATCCTTCGTCGTCGAGTTTAACAACAGGAACATCATACGAAGCACCGATCCCGGGTCTACATAACTTTCCGTCACCGCAGTTTTTTCCTGCTTGATGGAATGCCGCGGTCCCTTGGAAGTTTGCTACTGCCTTTTCGCGAAGATCGATTCCTAACGGAATATTTGCTTTCAAACATTCTAAATTTTGTTTACTAGGTTCGTATGATACAATAGTTTTAAAATGTTGTATCATTGGTCTACTCCAAATACCTACATTTGTGCCAACATCAATAAATGATCTCTTATTAGGTATAAGTTCTAATATTAAATTTCTGTACTTGCCTTCGTATGTAGGATTTTCCATATCGGCATCCCCTTCAAGAACAAAACTTATTTTCTTGTCATCATCTGGCACATGCCATCCATTATGTAATTGTCTCATATATACCTTCTAAAAAATTGCCACGCTTCGCCTGATCGTAATTCGTCAAAATTCCAATGACACATTGATAATCGTTCAATCCACTCTTGTCTTTCGTGTAAAGTAGGATGCTCTATCATACTTAGTTCAGTATTTGAAACTGAAGAACTTTGACTGTATTCTGGCATTGGGTCTGTTAGGAAGGCTGGTACTCCTTCAATTAGACTTGCCACACTAGGACTACTGTTATACACCACTGTTGCCCAAGCATTTTTTAAGTCATCAGTTAATGGCTTAGTGGGCGGGCTCAATGTTACATTTTTATGATTAATTTTTAAATACAGCCGACTTTTTTTATCGCCGGGGTGTGCCCTAACAACAATAGGTCGATCACTGAATTTTTTAATCTTTAAAATAGTTTCATCTAGCCACTGTTGTACATGCAGACCTCGCATACTCCAGCCGCCGTTTCTCTGGCAACAAATAAGAATATGATTTCCAGTATTACGATAAGGCTTAAGGTTGATATTTAAATTTTGACCAATTTTCTTCCAGCGACTAGGATCAACATCTTTATCAAAATAGAACCCAGTTGTAGGAAATACTCCGTCAAAACTGTAACGAAGATATCGCTTGGTGTTTCCCGGATCTGCGTACAAAAATAAATTACTGTCAACAATTAAACTACGGTTTCCGTTTCGTTTTTGTGTGTCTACGGCGTTTTGTCTCAATTGTAAATGTGGAGCTGATTTACCATGCTCGTGTATGAATCCCTGGATCAGAGCAACATCGCATTTTATAGCATTCATGCCTCGATGAGCAATTGCAGTATCGCCGGCAGCAGTAACTCCTTGACAAAAATAATCAAGGATCATAGGTTTCTCTATGTTACTGTTGTTTGGAGGTATCCCTCCGTAATAGGCTACCGCAATTTTAGACATGATATTTTTTTACAATTTTTAAAAAAGATCCGTCTATTAATTCTTCATATGTAAATTGACTGTAACTCAACATACATAACCATTGTGCCAAATTAGGTCTATTTAAATCGTTAATACTAGAAATACTGTTGCTGGTAATCGGATTAGTTACATGCTTATCTAAAGTAATTACAGGAATTCCAGCCCATACTGCTTCGGTTGCGGCATTAGAATTAATATTGATTAAACAATAATAATCTTCATCGCATAGATGTTTATACAACGGATCTCTTTCTTTCTTTGGTGCTTTTTCTCTAAACACAATGGGCTTATCAGAATATTGTCTAATTTCTTTTTCAATATCGTACTTCCATGTTTTAAGATCAACACCAAAAATTCCAGCAGCAAATCGACCTGGTTCAATAACCATTATCTTTTCTCCACCCTGTCTCCATTGCTGGGGAAATGTTTTAAATATTCCCAATCGATCAACTGGTGCATCAAACGAATTGCTATGATGCAAGTGATCCCTAACAATTCGATGCCATATTTTATTTTCTTCTAGAAAATTAGTGTAACCGCTGTCAATAAACCAAAAGGGATATTGTTGTTTAATTTTTGTTATTAATAAGTTTTCATTGCCTACGGTATTTCTGATTAAGCAATCTTCTTCAAACGAGTTGAATCGTTTGCGTCTAATTAATTCTGCTTTTCTATCTAGAAAGAAGCCAGTACTCTTAACAAAGTTTTGTTTTTTGCTTTTTCGATATAAAGTTAGAACTTTATCTTCGCCTAGTTGCTTAATAAAATATTCAATGTTTTCATGAACTTTATTAAAGTGATCTAATCGAGACTTATATAGTTGTTCTACTACAGCATCGCGATAATGTTTTAGATCACGATAGACAGCTCGTTTAATCCTATCTTTTATTTTTTGTTTATGCTTTGAAAGATTAAATTTCTTTCCTTTCAACGGTCTATGTTTTAGGTCTAACACATAGTTTATAGCCAGTGCTGTTTCATCTTCAGGCATCTTGATATCTTTTACAGCATCAGTATGGTCTATAAGACTTAACAAAAAATGTGCAATCTCTTTGTCGTTGATTAATAATTTCATTTAGATTTTCTTTGTAAAATTTTCCACGCGGTACCATTTTCAATTTCTTCACCACGGAACTGTCCATACGCTAAGTTGTAACACTGTTTTTTAACTAACGACTCGTCTGGATAAAATGGTGTTGCAATCTTTGAGAGATCGGTTAGTGCTAGCGGGCTCGCTGCACACGGAACTGCAACAAAAGCCGGGATACCGTAAGCAATTGATTCAATAGCAGCAATACTATTAAAAGTTACTGTGGCAAAAATTCCCTGATCTAATGCTTCGTATATAGAGTTAGTATGTCGTTCACTTCGAGATGCTTTATCTCTAATAATGATTGGCATGTCAGTGTGCTTCTTTATTTCAGCAATTGTTTTGCTTTTCCAGTCGTCTAGTTCAAACCCAAAGTAATGACATGACTTAGGATTGGGTGTTACTAGTAGAATTTTATTTCCGTTAGTTTTCCAACCCTTCCATTCTAACCGTTTGTCTAACTTTACTAGAGCATCCCAACGATCTGACGGCCATGTTTCTAATGTAGATTTCTGTAATTCGTCTTTGACAATGCGTACCCACTTTTTTTTGCCGCTAGAATTGCCTTCGCTTTTAAAGTTGCCAAAGTATCCAGTATCGGTGTAATAAAAACTTCTGCCTTCTTTAATACATTGATGTATTTCTTTTCTTTTTACTACACCTCTTGCAACAAAGGGTTTTGTTTTGTCGTTGTAGTCGTCGGTACATTCACCGCCCGACCCGTAGACAATTAGTTGTTCAATACAAGTAACATCTTCTATTTTCATTACCATAATTCTTCTAGCATCCTTTTTGCTTCACCGCTTTTTAATTCATTTATGTGAAATTGACCATAGGCTAAATGACAGCCCCAAGCATATAATTTATCCTTATCTGCATAGTATGGAGTTTCTATTTTACTTAGGTCTTGTAAAGCCACCGGGCTTGCTGCATTTGAAGGCGCCATAGTAAATGCTGGTATACCATAAAAAACACTCTCGATAGCTGCGACACTATTAAATGTTACCAGTGCAAATACATCATTATCTAATGCTTGTTGGAGTGTATCTGTTGCAATTCGATCAATTCTTTTAGGGGCTCGTTCACGGACAACAACTGGCCTATCGGTATGTTCTTTAATTTTTGCAATAGTCTCAGCGACCCACTGATCTTTTGTAATTCCATAAAACTTGCAAGGTTTTTCGTCTGGCGCTGCAACCAGAATTTTTCTTCCGTCTTTCTTCCAAGGAGTAAATGTTTTATTAAACTTTTTAAAACGATCGTCGGGTCTTGTAATAATTTCTCCGTGTTGGAGATCATTTTTTACTATACGATGCCAGTACTTCCATCCATTGGGGTTGGCTGCTGTTCTTTCATTGCCAAAATATCCAGTGTCCATGTAATAGAATGTACGACCATCTTTCCAGCAGCGTTTCATTATTTTGTGCTTTAAAATTCCACGCAATACTAACGGGCTCGAAGTTCTATTGTAATCAAACTCGTCAGTTGAAACTGGTTGTAATTTACAGCCTCTGGCGAACATATTGATATATTCGTCTTCGCCTTCTTTACTTAAAAAGATCATAGATTTCTTTGTAGGCAGTAATCAGTATAGATGCGTTCTCGATGCCACTCGTCGCCCATAGGTGTAGTTGCAAAGTCGTGGAAGCTAGGAGTACCTAGTGTGTAGTGTAACAACTTGGCTTCTTCGTTGGCTCCAAATTCGTCTGGTAACCAGTTCCACACTTTAGGTATTTCACCAATTAAAGAATCATCTAACCAAGTAAATCTATGTAGTTGCGCACCAGTAGCCGTTTCAATAAACTCAGGAGTTACTGTTTTGTTTGCTTCATGTCCACAGTTCCAAAGGATGACACTTGACCAATTCTTTCTAGGATAATTTTCATTTTTAGCACCAAGATACTTTTCAGTCATCTTAGTTTTGTAATCGTGTTTGACAACCATAACTGCTTTGCTGTCATCTCGCATTGCCCATAGTTTTTCTATGTCGTCACGCAGCAACATATCACCGTCCATAAAAATTGCCCAGCCTTTATATTCCATTAGATGAGGCACAAGGAATCGACTGTAGATGAATTGATTACTTCCGTCAGTATGCGTTTCTTGATAGTCTTGCATGTTCTGTAGAGCAAGAGGAGTTAATGAAACTGGTTTACTCGAATGTCGAATAATACTGTTAGCACATACATGATATGCTATAGCCTCGCGGTGGTCATAACCGATAAAAATATTAATCATTTTCTTTCAATGTCCTCTTCGATGCACTTTTCGCCAAACTGAATTTCAATTACTTTTAATGGGATTTCATACTCATTGACTAGTTGATGCCATTCTTCTCTGCCGATGTAGGTCTGCATGTTTTTCATTACAAAATTTTTCATCACGGTATTGTCGTCTGCATCTAGAGTGTTAACCTTTGCTGTACCTTCAGTTACAAACCAATGTTCAAATCTATGTTTGTGTCTTTGCATTGATAAACTCTTGCCAGGATTAACTGTGAGTTCTTTTACTTTTACATTAGGACCGTCTTCGTGTAGTACACGATAGTAGCCCCATTGGCGCTCGGTTTTTGGTGCTTTCCATTCTTGTAGAATCCAGCTACTTGAATTCTTTTTATCTTCGCCACCAACTCCGAATACAAATTCTAAGTGAAGCATTTCTTCAAGTAGATCCATTTCTGGAATATTTTCCTTTGTCCTATCTCCGCCATTGGCAAAGATTATTTGAGCAGTTGGGTGTATTGCTCTAACTTTTTTAATAGCATCTTTGGCGCTATTATCGCTGTCATCAAAGTTAATAACTCTGTCAACATTATGCAGTGCTGCAATTATGGTTGCTCTTTCTTCCCAAGGCATAAATTCTTGCCCTTTCTTTCTGCGCAACCATTCGTCTGAGTTTACTCCGACTATTAGAGAATCGCCTAGTTCTCTAGCTGCCTTGATATAGGCAATGTGCCCGGAGTGGATAGGGTCAAAGCCGCCCGTAATAAGTACAATCTTTTTCATGCAGATATTTATCTGCTACTATTACTGATAAATATTAAAAAGGATAAATTATGTTTTCACAATCTTATAACGAAAATCTACTGAAAAGCATAGAGTTTCAAAATAAAAGTGTAAATTGGAGTGGAGGCGGTAGCTATCAATATGTTGATCAACTACGAAACTTGATAAAACAATACGAATGTAAATCTATGCTAGACTACGGCTGCGGTAAAGGAGAACAATATACTGGAGACGAGGCAGATTTTGCAAAACTCATTGAGATTGAGTCATATAGTTTGCATGATCCTGCCTACGAGAAGTTTAAAGAATTACCTCAAGGTAAATGGGACTTAACTATATGTCTAGATGTTTTACCGTTTATACCTGAAGAAGATATTAGTACTGTAAAAGATTTAATACTATCTCTAACTAATAAAATATGTGTAATAGGATTACATAGTGATTTAGAAGTTAAGAGAAGTAAAAAACCGTTTGCTTGTATTAAAGAACCGGCCTGGTGGGAGGATAAACTTCGCCACGAAAAAATTAAAATTATCTGGATCGGCCCCCAAGCGCCGTTTGATGTTGAAAAATTTATTAATAGTTTAAAGGGTAGCGTCCTCTAAACCGGCAGTTCTTAATTTAACAATATTTGATACTTGCCATTGTTTAATATCAAGTGCTTTGATAATGCCCAACCACTTGTTTCGTAACAGAGCAAAGTCATTGATAATCTTTTCGAAGTCTACAACATCCGCTTCACCTTCTACAAACTTTTCACAGTCTCTAGAACTCAACGAGCGTTGATAGTTTTCAAGGTATTTCCGAAAATGTTGAGATCGAAGGCGTCTTAGTTCGATATTTAAATATTCTAAAATGCCTTCGATCTCTTGAAGCTGGTTAAATCGATTTTCGACAATGCCTGGCATGTTGGCAGCGGCTCTTTCTATATTTCCCGCTATGCGAACATCATTCTTTGCTGCCAGTAATTCGGCCTCATAGTATGCCACAGCATCAGGTATATTTGAAATGTCTTTACTAACCCGATCGTACCAATTCATTTATTCCTCATCTTCGTAATACTCTGGATCTTCATCGTCGATTTCTTCACCATCGATAGCATAGTTGATTGCATCATCAAGATAGCCATCAATTCCGATTAAGTCTTTTAGAATACTTTCTTTAATTCCGTAGTCTAAAAGTGTATTAACAAAATCTGCGGCTGTATCTTTACGATGCTTCTCTGGAATATGCTCAACAACCAATGTCCAAATATCTGCGATTAAATCTTCTTTCATTCCTGGGTCTCCGTTTCAGGTTCAACATTAGTAGTTATCTCTGAAGCGGGTTTTTCACCATGTTTTGAAATATCATCCATCATGATAT
>Ga0078894_10003649_pt1 | contig 11689 bp, 10 predicted proteins | sample LauGreSu1BDMLBSD_2_FD_67506 | JGI IMG/M metagenome (GOLD analysis project Ga0078894, IMG submission 67506) | Freshwater lake microbial communities from Lake Michigan, USA - Su13.BD.MLB.SD (version 4) (version 4) | ecosystem: Environmental > Aquatic > Freshwater > Lake | place: Lake Michigan... | reverse complement strand
GCTCAAATTCCAATTGTTCACTTGTCCACTTCAAGGCATCAATGACGGTGTTGCCTGTCACATAGACCACATCTTTAGCAATCCCTTCCTTGACTAAATTTTTCTTGGCAGTTTCAGTTGGTGAAAAATGGATGCTTGCAATTTTGGAAGTCACTACTCTATTAAATTCTTCTGGAAATGGTGAGAGCATATTATGAGTTCTTAAACCAGCCTCAACATGCCCCACTTTTATTCCCGCATAGAATGCAGCCAGAGCTGCCGACATAGATGTTGTCGTATCACCGTGAACCAAAATCAAGTCAGGTTTTATTTCGTCAAATACTTCCTTCAATTTTAAAAGTATTGATGAGGTTAAACTTGACAAGTCCTGCCCACTTTTCATTAAGTTTAGATCAATATCTGGAGTAATTTTAAAGAGATTTAATACTTGATCGAGCATTTCCCTGTGCTGCGCCGTTACGCAAGCAAATACCTGCAACTCATTCGCTTCTTTTTTCAGTTCGTGATAAAGAGGCGCCATCTTGATCGCCTCAGGTCTAGTTCCAAATATTAAAAGAATCTTTTTCGATTTCATTGCTTTGCGAGCATTGTATAAATTTCCAAACCTTTTGTTGTTACCCTTGAATAACTTAAATTTTCTTCATTATATTTTAATATTTTTCTCGACATGTCCTTTAGTTTTTCTTTATTTTTAGCGATTTGATTCAATATCTCCGCTATTTCTTTCGCATCAGCATAACTCGCTGTATAACATAATTCTTCTTCTTTCAACTCCTCTGACATTTGTACTTCTCTATTCACAAGTAGTGGGCACCCAATCATCATTGCGTCGTATATTTTCTGGGGTAGTGCATATCTGTTTATCAAGATATCAGGGTCGTATAATGCTAAATTTATATCAATTTCACTCATCCTACTTAATGTTTCATTTCGTGTGCCATGACCAAAATATTGTACTTTTTCATTTTTATTCATTCTCTGTATCAATTGATCATCACCAGAACCCATCATTATGAACTTTACATTTTGGTCCGTATGTAAGATGATATCTTCTAAAATACCAAGACCTCTACTTTTTACCAACCAACCGCAAAGCATCACCTTCAAATCTTTACTTGAACTACCGACCCAAAGTGGCAAAAAATTATCATTCAATATATTAGGTAGATATTCTATTTTTTTTAATCTGGGTGAGCCAAGAATTTCATATCGGATTTTTGAAGGGAATATACACACCTCTGCCATTTTTTCGTACGCCTTACCCTCTATCCATCTCATTATCAAATAAATACCTCTTCGCATTTTATATCGCGCTGAAAAGTTATCATTTACCAATGCAAATATTTTATTTCCTTTTATTTTTAAAACTGCAGCTGCAATCACCCCAGTCAGATCCACCGCCAATATTTTACTTTTCTTTGTTTTTATTAATATTGTTGCGTAGTAAATATATTTAATCATGCTTAATGAATATTTATATATACCGTCTGTTGAAAATATAAAGTTCATTCTTAAGACTTCATATTGACTGTAGCTTATTAAATCATGCGATTGTTTTCTAAACGGAAATACGAATATTGGCTGCAATCCTGCTTGCTTGGCAAATGCTGCATGACCCAAAATTACATTATTCGGCTCATCAGATGTCAGCAAAAAATATATTTTACTTTCGTTCTGGCTTGGATTCATTTGAGTTTCAATAATTTGAACAGATGTCCCAACGCTCTGAAGACATAAAATAGCACCATATGCTTCTCACTATACCCATTCCTCAATAAAGCATCGGCATATTCACCCATACCAGTATATTTATAGTTTTCTGAAATTCCACCAGTTCGCATATATACGTGATTCGATATTTTCTGAAATTTTACTTTACGGAAAACACACCTTAATAACCAATCGGTATCTATAGCTACTCTTATTTTTTCATTAAAAGGCCCAATCAGATCAAACGCTTGTCGGTTAATAATCACTGATGTATGCATAAATCCAAATCCATTCAAAAGTCTTATTTTAGATCTTTGCTCACCTTTGACCTGCTTAATAATATTTCCTGAATCATCAATCATTGATACATTTCCATATCCAATGACTGGCTCTCCCGAACCACCAATTTGTTCTATCACTTTTTTAAGCACATTAATTTCATAGAAGTCATCTGAATTCAACATTCCTATCAATTCACCTCTAGCGACTCTCACTCCTTTGTTCCAAGCTTCTGCTATTCCAGAGTCCTTGCCTTCAATTATTTTTATCTTGTCACTATTAAATTCATTAATTATTTGTATGGTTCTGTCTTCAGACCCCCCATCCACAACTATGATTTCTAACTCTTCAATTTCTTGGCATATTATACTTTCGATGGCCTGACGAACAAATTTCTCCGAGTTTAGTGTGGCCATGATGATTGATATATTTATCTTCATCTATATTTGCCTTTTATATCGCTATCGATTCTTACTGGTTTATTTAGATTCACAATAAATATTTCACTATTTTCTCTGGTTTTTATTTTCTGCATTACTCCATTATGTTTTAAGCTTGCCTCTTCCGCTACATTCAAATTTTTTGTGAATAAATTGGCATCTTTAATCGCAATATTTTCCGAGTCATAACCTCCGACAATCATTGATGCCTTTCCATACCTTTCAGTTCGTACGATAGCGATTCCAACATTTTCATTTTTAAAATCTATACTCCTTTGATCCAGCTCATTTACTTTTATATATATTATTTCTTTTATATCATCTCCAATATTTTTTATAAATTTTTCCTCATCCTGCATTATTTTTTCATTGAGTATCAACGTCTTGTAATTAAAGCTTGAATTTATATCTTTATCCGTTAATACTTCCATAGCAATTCTTTTCGCCCCATCAATTTTCATACTTTGATTCAGAATAATTACGTTAAAGGCAAATGTTAATATACTTAATCCGATCAGTATCTTTCCAACCTCATATCGTCTAATCAGATAATATACCACCATAACATATCCAAAGTTTTGCATGTAGCTCACCAGATACGTCAATCCAAACTCCAACTCCTTTTGATATCTTTCTGATAGAGCTATTGAAAATGCAGAACAAATCCAAATCAACACCCCATACTTTACCATTCGAAAGTCCCATGAATGGACTGTCATTAATCTTTCGCTTCTTATTATTTTTATTGAAATAAGTGCGATTAAAACTAAATAAATCCCCCATACCATCACCCCATTTATATCCATCTTTTGTGAGGCTACATATCCCACGTACGTCAAAGGCAAAGATCCAAACGCCTCTATTATTGTTGTGCTGATTATGTTTTCAATGGAAAGATTTATTCTCGTACCCGAATAAATATCGCTCTTTAAGCTTTTAATATAAGCATATATGGCCAAATACATTACGATCATTGTTGCCCCACCTATACATGCTTTAAGGCATTTACTACGATTCAGCTTATGATTTTCGCATATATAATATAAAGTTACTGGCACCAAAAATATAGCCATCTCATATAACAATAATTGAGACGTTAAAGTAATTAACCATTTAATACCATTTAATCCATTACCGTCATTAATATATTTTTTTAAATATATCATCCCCTCAAATTGAGCAATTGCTATTATTTGCATTAATCCAAAATACGACACAATTGGATCACTATAGGTTACTCGAAACTGGATTGTCGTCAAGAATATCAACAACATCGTTCCTTCAATTTTTATACCAAAGTAACTCTTGATCCACCTTGCAAAAGATTTATATGCCAGAATATTTAATAGAATTTGTACTCCATGGTATATCCACGCATTACTATAATCAAATATTTTAAAAAATGTGCTATACAACAAAATGTGCAATGGAAAAAATCTTTCCATACTTAATACATCATTATAAATTAATTCTATGCTTCCCCACAATCCTCTTTCAATTTCCAAAATATGTTGCAATACATGCTGTCGATCATCTGCCGTATATCCGTAAAAAAGAAGCGGCGATAGAAATAGACATATGACTAATATCTGCTCTTTTGATATGGGCTTATCTCTCATTGATTTTGATTTTTTTCTCTTTTACCTTCTATTATTCATTTATAGGTATAGTTTACATGCATCACATACGTTACTACCGGGCATATACATACAACTATCGCTATACCAGTCAAATAATGATTCCCATATATATCGTTAAAATATGCCACCAACATTGCCAATAACAATCCTATTCCTGATACGGCGGTATATCGCAAAATGATCTGTATGTTTAATGCCTGGCGAAAACTCCAAGCCGTATTCAACGTCAAGTTAAATATCGTTGAAACCAAGTACGCTATTCCATTCGAAGCTTCAATTCCACATATTTTAAAACTCATTAAAAACATCACTATGCCCAAATGTATACCTGTAGTTATACCACCCGCAAGTATGAATTTAGAAATTCTCGCATATGGCATCTAAATCTTACCAATCACACACATCAAAGATAAGCCATACGGAAGGCTTATTTTTTTAATTGCAACCAATTCGCTCTTAAATATTTGAGACAATATTTTATTAGTTAATTGGTACTTTACTTTTAATTTTTCCGCCTTTTTTTCTCTCTGTATGTATTTCTCATATAATCTAACTACCAATGCCACTGGAAATAGAAACGTATTAAAGTGTGTAATTTGCTTTACTTTGTATCCAGCACTGATTACCAAGTCTACCAATTCACTTTTATAATACCGCCTTTTATGATGCAAGTGTTCATCATGTTTTCCATATAACCACTGATAAGCAGGAACCGTTAAGATAACTCTTCCATCATCTTTCAAGTATGATTTTATCTTTTTTAACGCTTCTTGATGCATTTCGATGTGCTCTAAAACATCAAACATGCATATTAAATCAAATTTATAGGCAAAGTCCGGCATTTCATTGGGTAGGCTTCCTAAGTATATATCTGTATTTTTAATATTTTTTGCTTTTGCCATTTTAACTGCATCTGAACTCATATCTACAGCAATTAAATTTCCATGTGAACTTAACATGTCAAGATTACCACCTGTCCCACATCCTATTTCCAGTATCTTGCAATTACTTTCAAAATTCATATCTGATATTATTTCACTCAATATCGCTCTTCTTCCTACATACCACCAATGATCTCTCTCCACCTCATTCATCTCATCGTATGCCAATGGATTCACTTTGATACCCCGTGTCTTTTTCTTATTACATATATTGGCCTATTTTTCGTCTCCATATATATTCTTCCAATATATTCTCCTAGCACCCCTACACTTAACATTTGGAGACTACTTATAAATAAAAAAATCACAATTAATGATGCATATCCAGGAACATCCACGCCATACACCATGGTTCTTATTGATATAAACAAAGCATAGAGCACGGAAACAATTGCACCAAGCCCGCCTATATATGTCCATAACCGTAACGGAATTGTGCTAAAACTGGTAAATCCTTCGAGCGCCAAGTTCCACAACTTCCATCCACTAAATTTTGAATCACCCTCCCGCCTGCTCGCTCTTACATATTCAATTGTTTCTGTTTTAAAACCGACCCAAGCAAAGATACCCTTCATAAATCTTTGCCTCTCCCTTAATTCATTGATTGATTCGACAACCATCTTATCCATCAAACGAAAATCTCCGACATTATCTGGTATATTGATGTTTGCTAATTTATTGTGTACTTTATAAAAAAATTCTGCTGACTTTCTTTTAAAGATGGTATCTTCACTTCTATCTACCCTTTTCGCCAGAACGACTTCCGCTCCCTTCTCCCATTTATCAATCATTCCTGCGATCAATTCTGGCGGATCTTGTAAATCACAATCGATTGGTATCACCGCATCTCCGCTGGAATGATCAATTCCAGCCGTAATAGCAGCCTCTTTCCCAAAATTTCTTGATAGTTCTATCACTTTAAATCTACTATCTCTCGTTACAACCTCTTTCAATATTTGCAATGTATTGTCATTGCTACCATCTTCTATGCAGATGACCTCAAAAAGATATCCGGTGTTTTGGTTCAATACCTTAGATATTTCCTGATAGAAATTTTCTATATTCTCTTCCTCGTTATAACAAGGAACAACAATTGAAATGGTTTTCATTAAACACCCATTATTAGCTTATCAATCACGGCTTCAATATTTCTCATGATGCTTAAATATTACTCACATAAATAATACATTCCAGAAATATGTTCGAGAAATATGAATGTATTACCCAAGCCAATTACGTGTGTTTATCTCAGCAGTAATGCAAGTATTTTGCATGGTGAATGATTCACTGGCAAGTCAATAAACATCGACGCCAAATCCTTGAGTTAGTGTGCTGATTGCCGAGTTAATTGTTGGGCAATCATTATTTGAGTCGATGGCTCTCGTTAATATAGCCATGGCATTCGCGATACGGTCTATGGAGAACGCTACCGCGGACTTAAAAGTCCAGGCATACTGTGTTTTTCACACATGCACTTGTACTCGGTAAACAAAGTAAAGGGTGGTGGCCTGGGGCGGAATCGAACCACCGACACAAGGATTTTCAATCCTCTGCTCTACCGACTGAGCTACCGGGCCATCGCTAAATTGTATCACTATCGTTGCCCGCCAGCAGCGTCCTCGCATGGCTTTGGGATCACAACATCACCCGTCCCAAGCTGGCAAGAGTTGCTTTTTTGCACCAAACGTTTCCGACGCTTTGTCTACAGCAAGCACTGACACGCAAGGTTGACACTTGCCTCTTCACTCAGATAATTGAGCAATGCAAATCTCCCGTTTTTATTCGATCTCTGTTGAGAAAGCCGTGCTCATGCTGGTCGGCTCTTTGGTGTACATGTCTACCCATTTGGCCAACCTTTGGGTGTTCGAATTTTGGGAGGTCACACCCAATATTTCTTGGGTCTACTTACCCTCTTTTCTGCGTTTGGCCAATTTGTTGATTCTGGGTCCCCTGTGGGGCACTTGTGCCACTGCCCTGGGTGGTGCTGAGTTGATTCTTTTGTCAAACCAATTCTTCAATGGCTTGGCATGGATGAATGTGTTGGCTTCTTGCAGCAGCGCTGTGGCTGCCTACGGCTTACTGCATTTGATGATCCATCGACCTGTCGCATTGACCCAGTTGAGGGAGTTGCTGTTGCTGGCAGGTGTTTACACCTTGATCAACCCCAGCTTGCATTTCATTTTGTGGCATCTGATACAAGCCTATACAGAAACCTCATTGCAAGACTTTGTGGCCATGGCCGTGGGTGACTTGGCCGGCGCAGTGCTGGGATCTATGTTGTTTGTTTGGGTGGTCCGCTACACAGGTGTTGCCCAATGGGTCGCTGGCCGGGTTCACTTAAACAACGATCGCCAAGCCTAGCGTCACCCTCCAAAATCGGGCGTTTGTGTTCAAGGACCGCCGCGCTTGCTGCGTGAGAGATCTACCCCGAGCTGTTTGAGCTTGCGATACAGATGGGTTCGTTCCAGACCTGTCTTTTCGGCCACCCGGGTCATGGAGCCATTCTCTTGGGCCAGGTGAAATTCGAAATAGGCTTTTTCAAACGCATCTCTCGCCTCACGCAGAGGCACATCCAGGTCAAAGCTTTGATGGTTCGCAGGCAAGGCCATAGCGGTCATGGTCTCAGCAACCACGACATGGGGCGACGTGACCGTGGGCACCATGATCGGTGAAGGATTGACACGCTGCGGGGCGGCAGATGCGGTGGCAGATTTTCGAGCCAAGGCCCCTTCAACCGCTTTGAGCAGTTTTTGCAAGGTGATGGGCTTTTCCAGAAACGCCTGAGCCCCAATCCGCGTGGCCTCCACGGCTGTATCGATGGTGGCGTGTCCACTCATCATCACCACAGGCATATTGAGCAAGCCAGCCGTTGCCCACTCTTTGAGCAAAGTCACGCCGTCGGTATCGGGCATCCAAATATCGAGCAAGACCAAGTCGGGGCGGCTGTTTTGTCGGGCTGCACGGGCTTGGGCAGCGTTTTCAGCCACCTCGACCTGGTGCCCCTCGTCATTGAGGATTTCGAAGAGCAATTCGCGAATGCCCAGTTCGTCGTCCACCACCAAAATATTTGCCATATTGCCTGCTAGATTATGTGCTGATGCGGGGTTTCAGTTTCGAATGATAGCGATACTTGGGCGCCTTGAACCACGCCATCGATATCGCGGTTTCTGAGGTCAATGCGAGCGCCGTGCTCGTCGGCAATTTTTTTCACCACGGCCAAACCCAAACCCGTGCCACGTGGCTTGGTGGTGATATAGGGCTCGAAAGCGCGCTGCAAAATGTGCTCCGGAAACCCGCTGCCATGGTCGAGCACCGTCAACCGCACACGACCTGATGTTTCGACCCATTGGGTGCGCAATATCACCCCCAAGTGGGCGCGCTCTGGGGGCGTGGCATCTTGTGCGTTTTGGAGCAAGTTATGGATGACTTGCCTTAACTGCAATGCGTCGCCCATCACCCTCGGACACTGATCGTCCAACTCTGTGTGGACCGGCACGGTGGCTGTTTCTTCACCATACAAGCTCAGCACCTCGAGCACCAGCGCATTGAAGTCCACTGGTTTCAGGTCTGCCACTGGCAAGCGCGCATAGTCACGGAATTCGTTGACCAAGCGCTTCATGGCGTCCACTTGATCCACGATGGTTTTGATCGACTTGACCAAGATGGCCTGCTCGCCATCGGGCAGCTTGCCCGTGAGTTTCATCTCCAGCCGCTCAGCCGACAGCTGAATGGGTGTCAAAGGATTTTTGATTTCATGCGCCAAGCGGCGCGCCACATCGCCCCAAGCCTGGGCGCGTTGGGCAGACACAATTTCAGAGATGTCGTCAAACACCAACAAACGGGCTCGGTTGGGCAATACGGCACCCCGCGCAACCAAGGTCACACCATTGTGGCCCGCGCTTGGCCCTTGGCTGGGCGTGGCCGATGCGGTGGAAGCCAACTCAAAAGACTGTTGCCAATGGTCCAAACCATGTTGGCTGCGCTCCCCCACAAAGCCGGCAAACTCATGGTCCACCTGCTCGGCCAAGCCTTGAAGGCCTGGGGCATCCCCCAGCGGCTTGCCCTCAAAGGCTGCCAAGGGCACGCGCAGGATGCGTGTGGCACCGGGGTTGGAGGAAAGCACCAAGCCCATCTCGTCCATCACGATCACACCAGCGCTCATGTTGTCCAAAATGGTTTGTAGATTGGCGCGCGCCAAATCCACCTGGGCCATGCTTTCCCCCAAAGCGTTGCGCGCTTGTGCCAATTGCGCTGTCATTTGTGCAAATGAGCGGGTCAGGTCACTCAGCTCATCGCGGCTTTCAAACACCGCCTTGGGGCTCAAATCACCAGCGGCCACATCACGCACACCTTGGGCCAGCAACAGCAACGGTCTGGCCAATTGGTTGCCCAAAAGGACCGCCAGCAAGACGGCCCCAAAGACCGCCAAGAACAAGGTCAGGGTCAAGGTACCGATATACATCCGGCGCAAGCCTTGACGTGCCAATGCCCGCTCTTGGTATTCGCGGTAGGCCAATTCCACGGCCAAGGCATTGGCGACCAAATTGGGCGGCAAGGTTTGGGTCACTTGCAAAATTCGGTTCTCTTCCAGCAGGCCCAAGCCAGGTGCGGCCACAATGGCCAACACCTTCACCCGCGCACGCTGGCTTTTTCCAGCCACACCGTCCTCCAAGCCCTCCAATTGGGAAATCACGCCTTGGCTGCGCAATTGCCGCAATTGGGCGCTGGCCGGACGTTCTGGATTAAGCTGAAACAGCGAAGCGCCGGCGCTGGCCAAAGGCTGGCCAGAAGGGCTCCACAAAATGATGTCATCAGCCCCCAATTGATCGCGCAAGCGCTCCAAAGCCAAACCAGCGCTGGCGCTGGGGATGTCGCTGATTTGCCCGGCGGCCACACGTGCTTTGCTGCTCAAGTCGCTGGCCAAGGTATCCAAGCTGGTGCGCCCCAGGTTGAGACCAGCCTCCAGAGCACCCTCCACCTGCACATCAAACCAGCTCTCAATCGAGCGCGACACAAATTGATAAGAAACGCCGTAGATCAACACCCCCGGCAACATACCCACCAAAGCGAAGATCATGGCCAGTTTGGCCAGCAAGCGTGATCCAAATTTGCCGCGCCGCCAACGGATCACCAGCCGGGAAAAGGTCCAGGCAATGACCACCAGCAGCACAGCGGCCACGCCTGCGTTGAGCCACAACAAGGCATCGTAATTTCGCTCGTACAGGGCCTGGTTGTCTGCGGCCAGGGTCAGCAAGAAAAGCAAGACCAAGCCCAGGCCCAAAGCCACCGCAACACCCACAGCCCACAGCCACCGCCAAGGTGCTTTGCGGGGGCTTGGTGTGTCTTTCATTTCGCGGCTTCAGTGGCCAGGCGGATGCTCTTGGTGACTGCCAACTCCCACTCCGACTGGCCGGCCGCGCCCATCTGCAAGGGGCGGGGCAATTGGCTCAAATCCAAGTAAAAGGCAAATTCCAAGCGATGCCCAGCGCCGGTTTCAATTTGTGCTGCATCGGCAAACTTCCAGCGATTGAGACGCCGCAAATTGACCATGACCTCTTCCAAACTGTCGTAGGTTTGCATGAGCGAAACCCCGAGACCATTTTGCACAATCGGTTGAGACGCTACCTGCATGCGCCAGCGGCGCGTCAACGGCTGGTAACTGATGCGAATGTGGCGCTGAGCGGAAGACACCAACTTGTCAGACCAATACCAGCGGTCACGGTAGACCTTGGCATCCACCACAAAGTGAACCGGTATGCCTTTGAGCAATGCCTCTTGAACCGTGTTGGACAGTTCCAAGTCGAATTGCGCCGACATTTGATAAATATCTTCGTTGCGTTCCGTTTGGAATCCGGTCAACGCCACCTGGTTTTGAGCCCATGACGGGGCAGCGCACACCACCCAAGCCAACACAGCCACCCAAGCGCGAAGCCATGTCCGCATGCCAAGGGCGCAGCGCTGAAACTCAGCGCAAGGGTTTTTGTAGCAATGCGTAAAAAAAGCCATCGTGATCACAAGGCAGATTGTCCGCGACAGCGCCGCCGTTCTCCCGATTTTGGGGCAATAGATGTCCCACACAGGGCAAACCCAGTGCTGGTGTGTTGTGCTGAAGAAACGCTTTGATCTGCCCCTCGCCTTCTGCCTTGAACACCGAGCAGGTGCAATACAGCATGACCCCACCCGGTTTGAGCAAGGGCCACAGGGCATTCAGCAGGCGCTGTTGCAAGAGGGCCAATTGGGCAACGTCGCTGGCGCGTCTCAGCCAAGGCACATCGGGGTGGCGCCGCACAATGCCCGAGGCCGTGCACGGTGCGTCGAGCAAGATGGCGTCAAAAGGCTGGCCGTCCCACCAAGCGCCGCTGTCGGCCGCATCGCCCACCTTGACTTGCGCGTGAAGTCCCAGCCGCTCTAAATTGCCGCTGATGCGCTCGCACCGCATGGGGTCGACATCCAGCGCCACCACCTGTGCATCCGACAACTCCAGCAAGTGCGCCGTTTTACCACCCGGTGCTGCGCAGCCGTCCAGGATGCGCGTTTGTGCGCTGTGCCCTGGCATGGCTTGCAACAGCAAGGGCGCGGCCATTTGGGCGCCAGCGTCTTGAACCGAACACAGGCCTTCAGCAAAGCCAGGGATGCGCTCCACCGGCATGGCCTGCGCCAAGATCAATCCGTGTTCACC
>Ga0078894_10003647_pt1 | contig 11693 bp, 12 predicted proteins | sample LauGreSu1BDMLBSD_2_FD_67506 | JGI IMG/M metagenome (GOLD analysis project Ga0078894, IMG submission 67506) | Freshwater lake microbial communities from Lake Michigan, USA - Su13.BD.MLB.SD (version 4) (version 4) | ecosystem: Environmental > Aquatic > Freshwater > Lake | place: Lake Michigan... | reverse complement strand
CTCGCCAATAAGCGCATCGGCGCCCTTATCGTACTCGAACGGAACATCATTCTCTCCCGGTATGTAGAGGTCGGTACACCTCTTGATGCTCGAGTCTCGAAAGAGCTACTTCTCTCGATCTTTCACCCATCGTCACCCATTCACGATGGTGCGGCGATTATTCAACGCGGACGAATCTCGGCCGCCGGTTGTTTCCTGCCGCTGACACGCGACGAAAACCTAGACCCTAACTGGGGTACTCGGCACAGAGCGGCCATCGGCATCTCTCAGGAGACCGATGCCATAGTAGTGCTCGTGTCTGAAGAGGGTGCGTCGATCTCGCTGGTGGTAGAGGGTAAAGTGTCTCGCAAGATGGAGCCTAAAGATCTACGCAAATCTCTGACCGACCTGCTCGCTGACGAGCGCACTAGTGATGATCTAGATCAAGAGCCGCGCAGTGGCGGGGGACTCCTAAGATACTTTAAGGCCGGAGGTCGCAGTCGATGAAAACCGGCATCGTGAACTCCTTACTCCGTAATTTTTGGTACAAAGTCTGGGCTCTGCTTCTGGCATGCCTCTTCTGGTATATCGTCCAGGGTGAGGAAATCCTTGAGATCAACCGGCGCATTGTCGTTAATCTAAAAGTTCCCGAAAACTACCTGATCACTGGCCCCGACACGTTGATTCTTGATGCAACACTTCGAGGCTCAAGGGTGCTTCTCGGTGATTTTTCAACGCGTCCGCTAGAGGCGACTATCCGTATTCCGGAAGGTAAAACCGGCCCGCTTCGTTATCGTATCGATCGCGAACACATTAAAAATTGGGACAACCGCATCAAGCTCACCGTGCATGAGCCCTACATCACAATCAATGTCGACGAGAAAACCAGCAAAAAAGTCCCGGTTCGCGAATTCTTGAAGGGGGTTCCGGCCGAGGGCTACATCATTGAAAAGATCCAAATCAAACCCAATATGCTGACACTGACGGGGCCTAAATCCGAGTTAGCTAAGGTGGAAGAGGTGCTAACCGCACCAGTTGACGTCAGCAATTTATCTAGCTCGAAAAGCTTCGAAGTCAAAGTGTCCTCGAAAGATTTGGTCAAAACCGAACTTTCGAGCGATAGCGTGACCGTAAGTCTGATGCTCGGTGAGCAAAAAATTAACAAAAAGTTTAGTTCAGTCCCTGTAGTGGTTGTCGGTAGTGAGCAATCAACTAGCGTGACGCCAGCCGTGGTCTCGATCATCATTCAGGGGACACCTGGAGTCCTTAGCTTTATAAACAAGTCCGAACTCGAAGCCTTTGTAGATGCTCGTGACCTCCCAGCAGGCAAAAAGTATAATCGCCCAGTCCAGGTGAAGATCCCACCGGATACTGTCTTGATTGAAACCCAACCCCAAGCTGCAGCGGTCGAAGTTTTTAACTACAAACGACCAAATTGAGCGGAATATTCTGGAGATGCGATGAAAAAGCTTTTCGGCACAGACGGCGTTCGCGGCGAGGCCAACGTCTACCCAATCTCACCTGATCTTGTACTCAAGCTAGGCCAAGCGATAGGGCTCTATTTCAAAAGCACTCACGCCCATCCGCGGATTCTGATCGGCAAGGATACTCGGCTTAGTGGCTATATGCTTGAGCAAGCCCTGGCTTCCGGAATCTGTAGCGTCGGCGTTGATGCCCAATTTCTCGGGCCACTCCCCACACCAGGAATCGCCTACCTTACTCGCGGCCTACGGGCATCGGCTGGCATTGTAATTTCCGCCTCCCACAATCCTTACAGCGATAACGGCATCAAGATATTTAGCGCCAATGGCTACAAACTTCCCGACGAGGTTGAAGAGAAGCTCGAACTTATGCTCGAGGACGCGAGCCTAAGCGATAACCTGCCCACAGGTTCTGGGATCGGCCGAGCAAAACGCATTGAAGATGCCATCGGGCAATATGCTGTGTATCTGAAAGAGCAGTTCCCAAAGCAGCTAACGTTGGACGGTTTGCGACTCATTATCGACTGTGCCCACGGCGCTGCCTATCGAGTTGCTCCGAAGGTCTTCACAGAGCTCGGTGCCGAATGTTTCCTGCTTGGAGTTGAGCCTAATGGCACCAACATCAACGAGGGTTACGGTGCCTTGCATCCGCAACGTCTAGTTGATCAGGTTAAATTATATAAAGCCGACGTTGGGCTTGCCTTCGACGGGGACGCCGATCGACTGGTCGTAGTTGACGACAAGGGTGAGATCATCGATGGCGACGAAATCTTGGCAATTTGCGGAATCCAAATGGTCCGCCAGGGTACGCTGCGCAAAAACACTGTCGTTAGCACTGTGATGAGTAATATGGGTCTCGACATTGCTCTCGAACGGGTAGGGGCACAGCTCCGCCGCACCAATGTCGGTGATCGCTATGTGATGGAAGAGATGATCAGGGGTGACTACAACCTCGGCGGTGAGCAATCCGGTCATTTGATCTTCCGCGACAGTGCGACCACGGGTGACGGCATCCTGGCTGCGCTCCATATCCTCAAAATCATGGTCTCAGAGGGGCGCAAGATTTCGGACCTCAAAGGCTGTATGGAGAGGCTACCGCAAGTGCTTCGCAACGTCCGCGTTAAAGCCAAGGTGCCTCTTGAGGAGCTACCTGATCTTGCGAAATTGATTAGACAGATGGAGCAAAAGCTCGGTAAAGGTGGGCGGATACTTTTCCGCTATTCCGGCACAGAGAGCCTAGCTCGCATTATGGTCGAAGGACAAAACTCAGACGAAATCGACGCCATAGCTACGGAACTGTGCACCGAAACTGCGGCAGCTATTATGAATCACAAAGGCCAAGTTCAATGATTCGTCTCGGTGTTAATCTCGATCATATTGCAACGTTGCGACAAGCTCGTGGAGAGCGCTACCCTGATCCCGTGCAGGCGGCACTGCTGGCTGAAGTTGGGGGTGCGGACAATATCACCTGCCACCTCCGCGAGGACCGCCGGCACATCCAGGACCGCGATGTGTTTGCTCTAAAGGACACCATTCAAGTTCCCCTAAACTTCGAGATGGCCGCCACCAAGGACATGCTCGATCTGGCTATCAAAGTTAGACCCCACGCCGTGACTTTGGTGCCAGAAAAACGTGAAGAGCGGACAACCGAAGGTGGTCTTGATTTGGCCAACAACAAAGAGTTGATTACAGCCGCAACCAAAAGGCTCCGTGACTCGGGCATTCTCGTCTCACTTTTTGTCGAGCCCGACGTGAAGGCCGTCACCGTCAGTAAAGAGCTCGGTGCCGATGCGGTGGAGTTTCATACGGGAAGCTTCTGTCACAAGATGGCGGCAACAGTGTCATCACGAGCTCAAAGACCATTGGTGCAGAAGCTGATCGACGCTGCCGCAACTGCCCATCATCTCGGAATGCAGGCACATTTTGGCCATGGTCTCAATTACACCAATGCTCACTGGCTACAGGTAGTCAGTCATGCCGAGGAAGCCAACATTGGCCATGCCATCATTGGGCGCGCACTTTGGGTGGGGCTAAAAGACGCCGTGGCCGAGATGAAGCGCCTACTCAATGATGCCGCATTCCGCCCAATCTGGGATTGAAAATGACTGTGGATAAATTGTGGACGAAGCTGATTAGCTCTAGTGATTTGGAAGAGTTGGGGATTAATCTAGCGACCGAATTAAAGGCCTGGTCCGAGGATCATGCCTTTTGCCTTTGGCTCACTGGGCCTCTTGGCGCGGGTAAAACGACGATCACCGGAGTAGTGCTGCGCCAGCTGGGATTACCGCCAGAGGTGCCGGTAACGTCGCCTACCTATACCTACATGAACGAGTACGAAGTGGGCGGCCACTGGTATGCACATCTAGATCTTTATCGCTCTAACGCTGGACTTAGTTCTGAGGATCTTGGGTTGGCGGATGCCCGGCCTTACCGAGGTATCTTTGTCGAGTGGCCGGAGCTTAAGGCAGATGATCCTTACCTCAAAGCCACTCATACTCTCGCAATAACCTTTGGACCAAACACCGACGAGCGAGAGGTTACCTTTAGTCGAGTCCTCTAGTGAGTAGGAGCCGACTTCATCTTGCCACGTGCACTTGGACTCTTTAAGGGACCCAGGAGTTTGGGCAAGGCGGCGAAGTTACCACCCTCCATGTACTCAAGTTTTAACCCAACGGGAATGTGGTGTGGGTCTTTGATTTTTTCGCGATTGAAGCTCAGGAGGCGAGGCCAAGCATCAGGACTACCGTACGCCTGCGCAGCAATCTTACTTAAAGAATCACCCTTCTTGACGACGAACGTTTTCATCGTGGTGTTGTAAGTCTTAGCAAACTCCTTGGCCTTATCGACCCGCATATCGTAGCGGATGACGTCGCCAGCGAAGATGCGATTGGCGTCGGTTAAGCCGTTAATTTCAGCAAGCTCCATCCATTTTTTTGCCGTTCCGTAAATCCTTTTAGAAATGGTGGCCAGAGTGTCTCCAGGCTCTATCACGTACTGAGAGCTATCTGTCTTCTTGAGTGCTGCCCTCGGCTCGGCCGTAGTCTCAACGCCTGTTCCTTTCTTCCGTCGCTCACTCTTACCTGGAAGATTTTGTGCCACCCCAGGACTGGAAACTGTTTGGACATCTCCTGGATCTGTTGGCTGGACGCTACCATCAAAAATGGACGACGTGTCGGCCGCCGCCGAGTCTGCGACCACAGATTCGCCTGCGGCTGGGACGTTATCTGTGAGCTCAGCTTTAACGGTGTCCGACCCTGAGTTGAGGTTTTCCTGTGCCACGGTGGACGGAGCTTCCGCTGGTGGTGAGCTAGGCGCTGTAAGATCCGCAAGTATGCTGTCGCCTGCCGTGCTTGGAGCATCTGCTGGCTGTGCTGCGTCGGAGCTTGCTTGGGTCGCATCGCTTGGGGTCGTGACGTCCAGTGGGGCAGACTCTTGGTAGTCCGCTCCATAAGCCGGTGCCACAACCTCGGATGGCTCCATTTCATCGCTTGAGCATGCCGTTATGCTGGTCATTCCGCCGCCAAGGAGCACTGAAATCGCAACAGCTCGCGTCGACATCTTAAGCCACGAAGCTACAGCGAATGGGTGTTGGTTTTTCATGACCACGACTCCTATACGGCGAATTAAATCCTGTGTTCGCTCTCCCTTCGGTAAGGTGGGGCGAAAAGTTTAGCGCCAACCTCATTTGGATGAGCATTTTTTATTATAGTAATTTCAAAGGTTTGCAAGTTTCTGAAGGAATATCATTGATCTGAGCGTCGGCCTTTAGTATGACTCACCCGCCTTACATAGGACACGCACCCGTGGCTCAGCTGGATAGAGCACCAGACTACGAATCTGGGGGTCGGGCGTTCGAATCGCTCCGGGTGCGCCATCCCTTCTCCTTCAAATTTCAACCGACACATAGCTGCCAACGATTGTTTGACAGTACTCATAAAATCATGAACTATGATTTTATGAACGATCGATTGTGACAAAGTCACCCTGAGCTGTCACAAGCGGCTTTGCCTTTAGGTTGCCATGGCTCGCTCAACTTCTCCGCGCAGTCTCGCCAAGAAAAAGCCGCAAACCTCACTGATTCTACTTGAAGAAGTCGGTGGCAAAGGGCGTGGCGTATTTGCCGGCCGGGACATTGCAGCTCAGGAAGAAGTGCTTGAGTTCTTAGGCAATATTGTCGATGTATCGGAACTCGAAGACCTAACCCATGCTCTCCAGATAGGCCCTCGAGAGTTTCTGACCTCATCCGGTGATGTCGACGATTACGTAAATCACTCCTGTGAGCCCAACTGTGGGATCAGGAATGATGATCATCGTGTCGTGCTCTTTGCTCTCAGAGACATCGCGAAGGACGACGAGATCACTTTTGACTATTCGACCACGCAGACCGGCGGATTTTGGTCCATGCTATGCCAGTGTGGCAGTGCCAAATGCCGCGGCATGATTGGTGACTTCCAAGATTTACCAGTAAATACCAAGGCCTTTTACGAGCGTCAGGGAGCCGTGCTCACCTACTTGATAGAAGAGCCTGGCGTCAAACCGTCCAAAGTTAGTAACGACGAATACAAATCTGGTCGCCGATCACGGAAGAAGCCCATCCCAGCTCGAAACTGCTGAGCAGCTTTTAAATCTAAGGTCGACACTAAGACGCCCGAGAAATCTGGGTTGCCCTCGCACAGCATGTCACCGCGGTAGTCACAGGCAAAGCTGTGGCCATAAAAGGTGCAGCTTGCGGCTCCGAAGCGCTCGGTACCAATGCGATTTGCTGCTGCTACGTAGACGGAGTTATGCACTGCGTGCCCAATCATAGCTCGCTGCCACATGGCTGGGGTGTTTGGGCTAGACACCGTGTCGGTTGGCTCAGAGCCAATTGCGGTTGGATATAGGAGCAAATCTGCCCCGCCCAGGGCCATAGCTCGTGCGCACTCTGGAAACCACTGATCCCAGCAAATCCCCACGCCAATGCGGCCAAACCTGGTGGTCCAAGACTTAAACCCAGTGTCACCGGGGTTAAAGTAGTACTTCTCCTCGTAGCCTGGGCCGTCAGGAATATGGCTCTTCCTATAAAAACCGAGGATAGTCCCATCAGCATCGATCATTGCTAGGCTGTTGAAATGCGCCTGGCCAGCTCGCTCAAAAAAACTCAGCGGCAACACCACGCCAAGTTCTCGGGCTAGGTTTTGGAAGAGACCCAAAAAAGGATGACTCTCAACCGGGTGCGCCCAGCCAAAGTACTCCTCGCGCTCCTCTTGACAGAAGTAGTGATTTTCGAAAAGTTCGGGCAAAAGAACAATATTTGCGCCCTTGGCCGCTGCCTCACGTACAAAACCCGAGGCAGCCTTAATATTGGCTGCCAAGTCGCGCTCCATGCGCATCTGCACTAGACCAAGCTTAACCGTCATCATCCAACCTCTGGTTGCTGCTGTGTGAGACAGTGAAAACTGCCGCCGCCAACTATAATATTGCGGGAAGATAACCCGACAACCTTGCGATCAGGAATCAAGGCCTGCAAGATCGCAAGTGCCTTGTGATCGTTGGGATCACCGTACTGCGGGACCAAAACCGCACTGTTGACGAAATAGAAGTTTGCGTAAGTTGCCGGTAGGCGCGTGCCGTCGTCAAGATAGATTGGCTCTTTAGGGAGCGGCAGCTCAACCACCTTGAGCGGTAGTCCGCGGGCATCGACCTCAGACTTAAGAATTTCTAGATTCTCATGCATAGGTAGATAATTTGGATCCGACTTTTGGTCCGTGACCGAAGTCACGACTACACCCGGGGCGACGAACCGCGTGATAGTGTCGACATGCCCGTCCGTATGGTCACCTTCAAGGCCATCATTGAGCCAAATAAGGCGCGATATACCAAGGTAGTCCGACAGATAACGCTCGATGTCGCTCGGTGATAAGGTCGGATTCCTTGTCGGGGTCAAAAGGCACTGCTTGGTTGTCAGGCAGGTCCCTAGGCCATCCACATCGAGCGAGCCGCCCTCCATGATGATCCGAGGCTCAAACCTTGATAGCCCTAGAGTAGAGGCAAGCCGCTCAGGAACGAGGTTGTCCTTAGCACTGTCATACTTATCCCCCCAAGCATTGAAGCCCCAGTTCACATAGGCGTAGCTCGGTCCTTTTTGAGAAAACTTAGAAGCGGCGCCACGGATAAAAATAGGTCCGTTGTCGCGCATCCAGACATCATCTAGGGGCATCGGATGGAACTTAATGTTGGCCGCATCACTAAGAGCATTGGTGGCAGAATCCCAGGCCTCACCATCGCGGAGCAAAAGGTGAACCGTCTCATATTTCGCGATGGTCCTGACTAAAGCCTCATACTCAGAGCGAACCTCTCGCAGCCTGCCAAACCACATGTCGTCATCAAAAGGCCAACTCATCCAGGTGGCCTGATGGCGCTCCCATTCTGCCGGCATAACTAGGCCCAAACTCCGTGGTAAGGTCGAGAGTACCCCAGTCATCCGTGTCTCCTCACTGGATAAGCTACCGTAATCATTTTGCACATGGGTGTATTAAGAAAGTGTGGCGGAGAGAGAGGGATTCGAACCCTCGGTACAGTTACCCGTACGCATCCTTAGCAAGGATGTGCCTTCAGCCACTCGGCCATCTCTCCGGAGATGATATGTGGACTTATTGCGGACCAAGCCGCGAGTCGAAGTTATACCGGCGGAAGGCCAACGGAGTCAAAAGATTTTGACTTATTCATGAATTTTTTGGGCCAAATCAAATCGAGGCGCCCAGTACCAAGCGCAGGTAGATAAGACGGCTGTAGGGATCGCTCTTAAAGCGGCCATCATGCCACTTGGGATCCCCACGCTCTAGGCCGAGCCCCAGCCACTCTGCCCCGGCGTAAAAGTGCCGCCATTGCCATCGACTGCCGACCGAGGCACTCACACCGTAGCTACTCTTGTCACCGGGACTATACTTGGACACCCCATCACTGGCCGTGCAGGTGGTCTTGTATTTGCGATAATACGGGGAGAAAGAGACATTAAAATCATTGGTCAAAAACCAGCGCAAACGGCCACCCCTGATGTAACCGTCGTCCGAGTAAGGGCCGTTAATGAGCTCACATGGGTGAGGGCCGATATTGACACTTGTACTTTGAGGTGGCGACTCCGTGTAGAGCTCTACCGACCAGTCACGATTCAGTTGATAACCTAGACTGAGATTCGAACCCGCGTATAACTCAACACCCACGTGGTATTTTGTCGTCTGACGCGCCTCTGCCGACTCATCGGCTTCAGGCTCCTCGCTCATCAGAAACGGCAAATCAAAGTCCGCATCTTGGGCCTTAGCTGCTGGTGACAGCATCATGGCGACGAGCACTAGTTTTTGCTGCAGTCGATGGAGCATGACAACCGTCCGAGTAAAGGTCCAAGGCCAAAGCCGCAGTCGGGATCCCACTGTGCCGTAATAGCTATTTTGGGCTATTATAGCGATGATGTCTGGAAGTGGCGGAGAGAGAGGGATTCGAACCCCCGGTAGGTTGCCCTACAACGGTTTTCAAGACCGCCGCCTTAAGCCACTCGGCCATCTCTCCAATTATCGCTAAGGATCGTACTATAAACTATCGATTCAACCACTTCCAACGAATTAGCACTGGGCTAAAAAGCTTGGTCTTTGCGCTACTGGTCGTGTCACAGACAATCTCGGCTGGCAATCTGCTAGCTGAAACGGCTGATCTCCAGTTCTTCGGCGATGTGCTTATCACTAATAAGTCTCTTTACCAAACAGATTCGAAAGATGCGGCGCCTAGTGTTTTTGGCGATAGTTTGCCGCTTCTCAACTCGGCTAAGCACAACATCGTCAACCTCGAGGGCGTCGTCGCCGGTCAGCTCCCGAGAACTACGTGGAAACAGTTTTTCCTAAGGATGCCTCCCAGGTCAGCTAGGGTCTTGCGCTCGGCAGGGATAGACATCGTCACCTTAGCAAATAATCACAGCATGGATTTCGGGTTTCCCGGCCTTCTGAGTACATTGATGTCGCTAGCTAGGGCTGATATCCGTTCCACTGGGGCGGGGATGGATCTCGCTGCGGCGAGTAAACCCCTCATCATCGAGCTTGAGGGGCGCTCGGTGTGTTTACTGGCCTTTTCAAAAACTCTGCCTGAATCCTTTTGGGCCACAAATAATGAGGCTGGGACTGCCTTTGCAAGCGAGAAATTAGCCGTGACGAGGGTCAAGGATTGTAGCGACCGAGGTCTCTACACTGTGGTCTCTCTGCATTGGGGGCAGGAAGGACAGAAAAAAGCCGCTGGCTATCAGCGAGAGCTCGCTCAATCCGTTATTGATGCCGGAGCCGACCTGGTTATTGGCCATCATCCCCACGTAGTGCAAGACATTGAATCCTACAAGGGTAAGCCTATTTTTTACTCTCTTGGCAATTTTGCTTTCGGGACCGAGCCTGCTTTCGGTGGTCAAGAAGGCCTTGCTGTTCGGGTAACTTTCGCCAAAAACGTCGACCGCGAGCCGTTAATCGAGGTCGTGCCCCTAGCCGTTAGTAACCAGATTGTTCATTTTGTTCCAAGGCCAATAGAGCAGCCAGCCCCACCGACGCTTGGCACCTCAATGCCCGATCAAGATCAGTGTCGCTGGCAGCAAGATCGCTGGATCTGCGCATTTTGATCTAGCTCTGTCCCGTCCATTGCTTGAGCCTATCAATGCGGGTTTCAAGCGGAGGGTGAGTCATGAGTAGTCCCATGATCCCTTTAGGAGTTCCGGCTATTTTCAAGCTTTGGAAAGCTGGTTGAGCCGTATCCACCATTTCTGCCGTCCGCTGCAGAGCCTGCAGCGCCCCAATCATCTTGTCGCGTCCTGCTAGCTGAGCACCACCCTGATCGGCACGAAACTCCCGGTAACGAGAGAAGGCACAAACCACGATAGACCCCAGTAGTCCAAATAAGATGTCGAAAAGAAAAACGAGCATCTGCTGCACCATGTAGGACGGACGGCGGTCGTCATCCTCGCTACGCATTAAGTTGGATACGGCAAAAGCTGCGATGCGGGCAAAGAACATGACAAAGGCGTTCACTACGCCCTGGATCAAGGTCATGGTCACCATGTCGCCGTTAGCAACGTGGCTTATTTCATGCCCCAGCACACCCTCGAGCTGCCGACGATCCATCCGATTGAGTAAACCTGTGGAAACCGCGACCAGCGCATTGCCTCGACTGGGCCCGGTAGCAAAGGCGTTAACTTCAGGGCTCTCGTAAACTCCAACCTCTGGCATCGCTGGCAAATGAGCTCCGGCAGCCAAGTGATGAACTAGGGCCACCAACTCCCTGCCGCTCGAATCCGTCGTGTTGGGATCGATGATGGAAACCCCCATCGACCACTTGGCCATAGTCTTGGACATCAGGAGGGATATGAACGACCCACCCATACCCCAAACGGCGCAAAACGCCATCAGGGATTGGTAATCGATCCCATATGCCGTGAGATAAGGTCGGATACCTAGGACTGAAATGACGATGGAGATGGTAGTCATCACCAGGAAGTTGGTTAGAACAAAAAGGAATACTCTTTTGATCATGATGTCGCCCCTATCTTATCTGCTGGAGCCTCGGAGCAGGCTGCCCCAACACAATTGCCATATTTTTCACAATGCGACCAATCTCATCTGCTGGGTCCGCTGATGGCAGCCAAGGTCCAGTGGCTCCGCTCACTGACTGCGGACCGTCCCTCAGTTGCTCGACACTATTGTGAATAACCATATCCGTCACGCCGGGGCCGCCCTTTGCAACTCGCAGCGAGATTTTGTTCCTGTAGACGACGCCGTTTAGAAAATAACTATCCCAATCAGTAGCAAAAATACCTTGGTTTTTGTCGGCGATTAACGGGCTGTAGTTGCGCATTAGTACTGACAGTACCGCGTCCCAGACTTCTCTTTCGGCAACGTGAAGCCTGTATGTCTGCCCATCAAGAGCATAAACCGTTGGTGCAGCATCATAGACTGCCTGCGGCTGTGCTGGGTTTTCTGCCTGCGCCGGCGTTACTTGCGAAGCTTCGTTAACCACCGGTGCAGCAGCTGGGGCGAGCCTTTGATCCTGATGCTGACGATACTTTTGCAGGTGCAAAGGAACGCAGCCAGAAATTGCAAAGGCAGTGATCACGACAAATTTGAAATTTTTATAAGTCATAAGGCAATTATAGGTGGCGGTCTAAAATACGGTCAACCGCCAGCTATAACGCCGCACAACTTAATTATCTATCACTTGGTAAGCATGGCC
>Ga0078894_10003646_pt1 | contig 11695 bp, 11 predicted proteins | sample LauGreSu1BDMLBSD_2_FD_67506 | JGI IMG/M metagenome (GOLD analysis project Ga0078894, IMG submission 67506) | Freshwater lake microbial communities from Lake Michigan, USA - Su13.BD.MLB.SD (version 4) (version 4) | ecosystem: Environmental > Aquatic > Freshwater > Lake | place: Lake Michigan... | reverse complement strand
TCGCAGGTGCCCATTCTGTGGCGTGTTCGATGGCATCGCTGTCAATGAGTTGCCTAACGTGACCGCCCGCGGTCAACTTATGAAAAATTCCCCGTTGCTCATCAATGTCGTGATACTGAAGGTCAACAGCCTGTGCCTGCATGGAGTCAAGCGCTACGTCGTGACGGGCGCAGTACCTGTCGAGTAATTGATACTTAATGACCCAATCAATGCGATCGTCAAGAACCATCGGATCGTTCTCCAGAGCTTCCATGACCACTACCCATTCGCGAAGTGCCGCAGTTTCTAGTTCATCGAATCCATGTGTGGCTTCGAAGGAAAGCGCTTCGTTCAAGAAATAACGCTGAATATCAAGAGCTGACATCTCTTTGCCGTTCTTAAGGCGAACCGGACGACGGCAAGTGATATCGCTGGAGATTTCTCGAATGGCTCGTATTGGGTTCTCCAATGTGAGATCTCTAAATCTTCCAGGTTCCTCTTCCAGCATTCGCAAGACGCATGCTGCTGTTCCAACTTTGAGAAATGTTGCAAACTCGGACATGTTTGAGTCGCCAACAATCACATGAAGTCGGCGGTACTCCTCTGCATCTGCGTGTGGCTCGTCGCGTGTGTTGATAATGGGGCGTGAACGAGTGGTAGCAGACGACACGTCTTCCCAAATATGTTCTGCACGTTGAGAAAGAGCAAACACGGGTCCCTTTGGTGTGCTGAGAATTTTTCCCGCTCCTGCGTAGATCTGTCGAGACACCAAAAAAGGAATAAATGTTGATTGATAGTCCTCGGGCTCAGCAGACCGATGCACAAGAAAATTCTCATGACATCCGTAACTGTTGCCCGCTGAGTCTGTGTTGTTCTTGAAGAGATAAATGGTTCCTCGAATGCCTTCATCGTGAAGTCGTTGCTCGGCATTGTTGACCAATTTGTTGAGAATTGCGTCTCCAGCACGGTCGTACAAAACGACATCCATGAGTGAATCGCACTCGGGCGTTGCGAATTCTGGATGTGACCCAACATCTAGATATAGGCGGCCACCATTTTCAAGAAAGACATTGCTGCTGCGTCCCCAAGCCACGACGCTTCGAAAGAGATAACGCGCCACTTCATCTGGCGTGAGTCTCCGTTGGCCACGGAGGGTACATGTAATGCCGTATTCGGTTTCTAGACCGAAGATGCGGCGACGCACTTACTTGTCCTGCAAAAACTGTTCGACGGCGGGATCTTCAACACGAGAGAAACAACGGCGGTGATCTCCTCGGGTCAATGTTGCAACCTCTAGATCTGGCGCAGTCAGAGTTCTGTCTGGGCCTGCAAGTGCTGCCGTTGCAATGCGAACGGCTTCTGCGATCGATGCATTGGGATTAATGGTGGGTTGCAGACGACCAGAGATTGACTCTGTGTCTCCACCCAAAATGCATGATTTAGATTCGTCGACAACTGTTCCGTCATAGGTGATGTGGAAAAGGCGATCCTTCGAAGCATCAACGCCAACTTCGGCGATGAGAATTTCCACCTCAAGCGGCTTTGACTCGTGAGTGAACGCTTGACCCATTATTTGTGCGTACTGATTTGCAAGGCTTCGACCTTCAACATCGCGTCGAGAAAATTGATAGCCCACTAGGTCTGCGTGTCGAACTCCAGAGATACGCAATTGGTCAAACTCGTTATATTTGCCGACGCCCGCAAAAGCAATGCGATCGTAGATTTCTGAGATTTTGCGCAGGTTGTTTGAAGGATTCTCTGCTACCAAAACAATGCCATCTGCAAACTGCAATGCAATAAGGGCGCGACCTCTTGCAATGCCCTTGCGGGCAAAGTCGGCCTTTTCTTTCATCATTTGTTCCGGTGGAACATAAAAAGGCATGCTCATCGCGTACGAACCTCTTCTGCAATTGATGCAAAAACTTCTGCAAGTACATTGTCGGTCACTTGCGTCCACCCTGCTTGATTGATGGTGGCAACGATTGGATACACGCCACGAAGGGCATCTGGTCCACCTGTTGCAGAGTCGGAATCTGCGGCTTCCCACAACGCGCGACAAGCAAGTGCAATTGCAGACTCTCGTGAGAGATCACTCTTCCATCCGACCTTGACAACAGTTCCTGCAAGCAAACTTCCACTGCCAATTGCAACGTACTCACGCTCTTCGTATCTGCCGCCAGTGGCGTCGTAGTCCCAAATTCGTCCCTCATTCGTGTCGGGATCAAAGCCTCCGAAGAGTGGGATGACCATCATTCCTTGCATTGCTGCTGGAAGATTGCCACGCACCATTGCGGACAGTTGATTGGCTTTGCCCTCGAGTGTGAGAGAACGACCTTCCATTTTTTCGTAGTGCTCAAGTTGTAATGAGAACAACTTGATCATCTCCATTGCCGGACCTGCAGCACCAGCAATAGCAACTGCACTGAAACGGTCGGTCTGAACCACTTTCTCCATGCCGCGATGGCTGATCCAGTTACCAGACGTAGCGCGACGGTCGCCAGCAATAAGGACACCATCTGAGTAACGAAGTGCAACACATGTTGTTGCGTGCGGGACACCGAGCGATTCGCTCCATGTAGACATGTCTGGAGCTAGTCCGACTCGACGTGTGAGTTCGAGAAAACTGGAACCGGGGTCATTGTTCAGAGGGAACATTGGTAGAGACACCGTTACTGCCCACCCTTTTGGACGTAATTCTTGACGAACTCTTCGGCATTGGATTCGAGAACTTCATCAATCTCGTCCAACAAGTCATCGATATCGGCTTTCAGCTTCTCAGTTGTCTCACTCTTGGAAACCGCGGTTTCCTCTGACGGCGCTGTGGACTCTGAGGACTTGGACTTCTGTTGACGAATCCGCTCTTGCATAGTCCATACGGTACAGACGGTTGAGGGGGCTTGTGCTACCAGCCCGGGTCTTCAATCACGCTCTCCACCATGTCCACGCCGAGAATGTCCAGAAAGTCACTGACAGAAGAGGCGCGTGAAAAAACGTTCTCTACGAGAGTTTTCGTGCCCTTGAATGGATCCATCATGGGAACACGTTGCAATTGCGGACCACCGGTGTCGAACACGATGCTGTCCCAGTTGGCTGCAGAGACCTTGTTCGGCCATTTCTGAAGGCATGTACCTCTGAAATATGCCCTGGTGTCATTGGGAGGGGTGGTCACGGCCAGCTCTACGTCTGATGTGGTCACCCGAGTGCGCAGTCCCACTCGCAATGCCAAGCATCGCGCGGCATTCATATCGTGATACTGAAGATCAATGGCTCGCAGGCGTGGATGAGTTGCGTCCAAATTGTCTCTGCGTTGCATTGCATCAATGATTCGCTTTTTTGCGATCCAGTCAACAATGTCTGCCGCGTCTTCTGGATTAATCGACAGCGTGTCAAGCACGTTTTTCCATAACTCCAGAATTTCAGGCCCGTCTCCGTTGGTGGGATCTTCTCTTTGCGAACTAAACCAAGTGGAACATGCGCTGTGGAGGCGTTGTTGAATTTCTAGTGCTGTCAACATCTCCCCATTTTGAAGTGTCACTCGATGCTGAAGCGTGGGGTCGTGACTTACTTCTCGAACTTCTCGAACGGGGTCGGCCACTCGTAGATCAGATGGAAACTGCTGATCCTCGATCATTCCCAAAATAAGTGCAGTTGTTCCAACCTTCAAAAATGTCGCAGTCTCCGACAAGTTTGCATCACCAGCAATGACATGAAGTCGACGCCATCGCTCGGGGTCACAATGTGGTTCATCTCGAGTATTGATGATGGGACGACGGACGGTTGTTTCAAGTCCAACTTCTTCTTCAAAGAAATCAGCACGCTGTGACAACTGGAATGACACAGGTTGTTCGCCCTCTTGAAGGCATTCTGTTCCGACTTTTCCAGCGCCAGTGAAGATCTGCCTAGTAACGAAATGCGTAGTCAGACAGGTGGAAATAAGACCGAAGGGAACCGAACGCGGAACGAGATAATTCTCGTGGCATCCATAGCTGTTCCCTTTTCCGTCCGAATTGTTTTTATGCAAGACAATCTCTACCCCGTCTGGGAGTCTCTTGTTTGCTCGCTCCATTGCGCGTCGAATGATTTCTTCGGCTGCCCTGTCGTAGAGAACAACATCCGATACTGAACGACATTCTGGAGTAGATACTTCTGGGTGCGCGTGGTCAACATAAAAACGTGCGCCATTTGTGAGAACTGTATTGGCCATCAGAACCTCCACCTCGGGGTAGTCGGCCTCTGGGCGCCAACCTTCAATGGCATCAATGTCCGGTGTTTCACTTGCAAAATCCCACACACGTAGGGCGAGACCCTCGTCTGAATAGGCATTAACGATCAGCGACGAAGCCATCATTGGTGTGATGTCTGCTCCGCGAACGAATACTCCGAATTCGGTTTCGATGCCGCAGAGAATTGGTGATGCCATCGCTACAGGTACTGACCCGAGACTGTGCGTTCAATTGCTTTTGAACCGACTGGTTCGGTATTGCCTTCGGCCGTTTGGGCCAAGGTGCGGATAAAAACAATTCGCTCGCCCTTGCGACCAGAGATGCGAGCCCAATCATCTGGATTTGTTGTGTTGGGAAGGTCATCGTTCTCGTGGAATTCCAACCGAATCGCATCGATGAGATCTTGTGTGGTGAGGCCGCGTGTGCCATTTGCGAGTATTCGTTTAATGGCGGTCTTTTTTGCACGACGAACGATGTTTTCAATCATTGCGCCAGATGAGAAGTCTTTATAGAACAACACTTCTTTATCGCCGTTTTGGTACGTAACTTCTAGGAATTCATTTTCCGTTGTGTCGGCGTACATCGATTCAACTGCACGATCCACCATTTGTTCAATACAACCATCAATGGATCCGCCGGCTGATTCAATCTCTGTTTGAGCAATTGGTGTTTCGCTGTCGATATACATCGACATGATGTGACGAGCAGACTCTTTGTTCGGCCTGTCGATCTTGATCTTCACATCTAAACGTCCCGGACGAAGGATGGCTGGGTCAATGAGGTCTTCTCTATTTGTTGCTCCGATGACGATGACGTTGGTTAATCCTTCAACTCCATCAAGTTCGGCCAACAACTGCGGAACAATTGTGGATTCCATATCTGATGAAACACCAGTGCCTCTGGCACGGAACATTGAGTCCATTTCGTCGAAAAAGACAATGACGGGCCAACCTTCTTCGCTCTTCTCACGTGCACGCTGAAAGACCAAACGAATCTGACGTTCTGTTTCACCGACGTACTTGTTCAAAAGTTCTGGACCTTTGATGTTGATGAAGTAGGAACGCCCCTTATCTGCGCCCGTTTTTTCGGCCACTTTTTGGGCCAGGCTGTTAGCAACTGCTTTCGCAATCAATGTCTTGCCGCAACCTGGCGGACCGTAGAGCAGAATTCCTTTTGGTGCGGGAAGACGAAACTCTGCAAACAAGTCATGGTGTAGGTATGGCAACTCCACTGCGTCAGCAATTTGTTCTATTTGATCATTGAGTCCACCAATGTCGCTGTAGCGAACATCTGGCACTTCTTCCAGAAGGAGATCTTCAACTTCCGGCTGGGGTAAACGCTCCAAAAGAATGTTGGAACGAATGTCGAGTCGGTACGTGTCGCCGCTTCTAATGAGGCTTCCACGAAGAGCATCTCCAAGTTCAACAACACGATTCTCGTCGCCTCGAGTTGAAACTATGGCTCTGATTCCATCTGCGAGAACTTCCACAATGGTGACAACCTCGCCCACGGAGTCAGAAGCGCGAACCAAAATAATGTTCTGGCTGTCATTCAACAGAACTTCCGCGCCGCGATGCAACTGGTGCGGGTCTACGTCTGGAGAACACCGGACACGCAATTTCCGTCCATTCGACATGATGTCGAACGTTCCATCTTCATTTGAGTCCACTAGCACCGCATAATTTGACGGCGGTTGTGACAGAACTGAAACCTCTTGGCGAAGAGCCTCCACTTGCTCGCGAAGGTCTCGAACAGCGCTGGTGAGTCGATCTCGCTGCATTTCAGCCTGCGACAGTTGGCCCTTGGTGGCTAGTAATTTTTCTTCAAGTTCGCGTGTTCGCCCAGGGAGATCGGACAGCCGAGAACGAAGCTGTTCGATTTCGGCAATAAGAGCATCACGTTCGATGTCGGCCACGGTTGAACCTTATTGGAGGAAGTGCCGCTTGGCACCACGGATTGGCGATTCCTTGTTGAGGCATCTTTGGGGTGTCTCTGTGTATTATTTCCTGTGAGCGCTATTCGGCGCTCAGGCATAGGCGCTCTCAGAGTGTTGTGATGAAGGGACTCCCCACATGAAGGTATGGATCGACCAGGACTTGTGCACAGGCGACGGACTTTGCGAAGAAATCGCACCAGACGTGTTCACACTCCTCGATGACGGCCTCGCCTACGTGAAGGAAGGCGACAAAGTGTTCGCCACCGCTAAGGGCAATGCACAAGGTGCTGAAGGTCTTGCGAATTTCCCAGACAGCCGCATTGATGCAGTTGTTGAGTCCGCCGAGGAATGCCCCGGCGAGTGCATCTTTATTGAGCCCTGAGAATTAACTTCTCACGCCAATAAATCTCGCCACAGTAAGAAACGCTGTGTGCGCCACCATTCGATGATCGGGTCGTACCGCCATGCCTTCAATGTGCCATGTGCGATGGAGAACTTCCAGAGTTCGTTGATCGACCCAGTCTTTTCCAAGTGATTCTCTGACTTGTACAGCTTGAGTAATTGATGGCGTGTATGCCACCAGAAGCCCACCTGGCGTGAGAATTTTCTCGGCAGTTGCAGTGACTCGCCACGGTTCGGGGAGATCAAGCATGACACGGTCGAATGTTCCCTCGGGAACGTCTTCGTAGCTATCCCCTAGGCCAACGTTGTAGCGACTCAAGGCTTCTTCCCCCAAGAATGAACGAACATTTGTCTGGGCTCTGTTGAGAAAATCTTCACGTAGTTCAATGCCAGTGATGTGGGCGCCCCAACGCAGCATTGTCATGGAAAGTGCACCAGAACCAATGCCGGTTTCAAAAACGCGCACTCCGGGATGGATATCTCCCAACATGCACATGGGGGCCAAGTCTTTCGGGTAAATGACCTGTGCGCCTCGCGGCATTTCCACCACGAAGTCTTCAAGTGTCGGACGTAGCACCGTGTAACGAGCACCTTTGGTGGACTCAACGATTTTTCCTGGTTCTGTGCCAATCAATTGGGTGTGCGGTACAAAACCGGCATGGCTATGAAACTCTCCTTCAACGTTCAGCGTCACGAGATAACGGCGTTTTTTAGAGTCGATGAAGAGGGCCTTCTCGCCCTCTTTAAACACTGTGCTCACAACTATTGACTCCTCTTGGGAACTACAGACACCTGCAGGGTTTCACCTTTGCGCAATTTCACGATCTGCGAACGTGAAGATGATCGACGAGATATCCAACGAACGATTGCTGTGAAGATTGCTAAACGCCGAACCCACGGATGTCGAGATCTGTCTAACCTCAACAAGCGTCGAAGAATAAAAGAAAAAATGAAAGTCACGTCAGTTAAAAACGGCGGAACTCAACACGTCCACCTTTGCGACGACCACTACGACGACCAAAAAAGAAGGCAAGCAACACAACAACAGTTGCGATGGCAGAGCCAGCCGCAATGAGTGACTGTTTCTTATCGGATGCACGACCTTGAATGTCGGCTTGAAGGGTTCGAAATTTGGTCTCGAGATCTTCCCGAGAAATGTGTGGTGTCTCTGACATGTCATGAACCCTTTGCGAGTGAGCGTTGAGAAATCCGACTGAACGACACGGCGACCAGAACGCCAACAACAATCAATGTGATGAGGTAGTGAACGAATGACCACGAACCGTCTAACACTGTGCCACCAAGGTCTTGGCTCAGTCGTAGGACTGCCAATGCTAGGAATACCATTGCAAGACCCAGGCTGAGCGCAGCGACTGATCCAACGGCGACCCATCTGGCTGCTCCCTTGAGAGGCTCAATGGTTTCCTGGCGTGCATATTGCTTTACAGACTCCACCAGGTCGGTGACTTGGTCGGACGGCGCAGTGCGACGACGAAAGCGGGACGTGGAATCAGCCATGGGTCTTGAATTCTACGGTCTCGCATCTGTGTTATCCACAGGACTAATTCCCATATCTGAAGCGGACGAGGTCCCGCAGATGTTCTATTTCCTCCTGCGCGCGTCTCACCCGCGCCCTTAGTGGCTGGTCCCGCAATAGTTCGCATCGGGCCATGGGTGTTGAAGGAAGCAATCGAGCAAGAGACCAAAACAAAGACCACATATCCGCCACAGTCATCTCGTCGGTGAATTGGGGCAATAGTGACAGAACAAACCGTGGCGGCACAGGCACAGGAATCTCAAGAGTGGACAAAAGGCTAAAGAAACTCTCAAGATCGTGCGCGAACTGTGCCATCAGTTGTGCATCATCTGCAGAAACTTCTGTGCTGTTCTCTGAGTGAATCTGAAGTTCGTACTGCGCTCGCGGATAAGCGACGTCGTCGTTCCAACTGCGAATGTTTATTGATGTGGTTGCTCGTCCGTACAGCATCAGGCCAATATCGGCTTCTTCGATTCGATCAATCTCAACAAGAACGCCCTCATTGAAGCGATGGTCTCCCCCTCCAACCTCGGAACCTCCCGAAATAAGGGCCGATACAAATTGACGGTCCCCTTCCAGTACCGCAGTCATCATCTCTAGATATCGAGATTCAAACACTCGAAGAACAACTGCATCGCCCGGAAGGAATGCAGTGCCTAATGGAAATGCGGGAGTAAGACTCACGGCATGAGTTGTTCAGGAGTGGGAACAGCGCGTGCTTTGTTTAGGGCTGCACCAAAAGAGAGCCAAATTGGTCTATAGGAACCCTGATTATCGATACCGCTCGCATTCATTACAAGTGCAAACCTGACTGGAGAGTTTCCCTCTAATGGCAGGTAGCCAGTCAAAGCCTTCACTCCAGTCAGTGTTCCCGTCTTTCCAACTAGGCGACCTTCCATAACTGAGTCATTAAAGACGGATCGAAGTGTTCCCGTTTTTCCTGCAATTGGAAGAAGCGATGGAAGTGTCTCTTCAGCCTTTGCCAGTAGCGCAAGGAAATTGGCACAACTCATCTTGTTCAGGGAGGAAAGACCAGAACCATCTACAACAGTGCCTTCTGTTGGGAGTTTCCATGAGGCCATCAATTCTTGAATGACTGAGATTCCAGCAGCAGTAGTTCCAAGTTTTTTTCGTGCAAATCCAATTTCCTTGAGAAGCAGTTCAGCCGTGTTGTTGTCACTGTTAACAAGCATCTCTTGAACAATTGCGGACAATGGAGCCGAAGAAATAGTTGCGATTTTTGTGGCGTTAGCCGGAACAGACAATTCATATCGTGCATCTTGACCAACGAGAACTCCGCGTGCTCCGAGAACGGAACGAAGCTCGGTGGAGGCAGCGATTGCAGGGTTGTCGGGCTTCATCGCAGCGCCAACAACTGCGCCATCGTTCACTACTAATGCACCAAGTGGGCCTGACTCAACCACTCGAAATTCAGCGGGCCAGATGTCTAGAAAACGTACTGCGTCGTATCGTGCGTCAATTCCAACAATGGACCCTGTGACCGATCGAACGCCAGACGCGACAATTGAATCCGCGAGCGTTTCAAGCGAAGTTCCATTGATTGTTGGGTACTTCTCTGTTGTGATGTATTCCTTGCGGACAAGAACTGGGTCTCCCCCGCCGACAAAATACAAATCTTGCACGGTCCCAGATGCCGGGTCGCCAACAGCGAAGACCGATGTATCAAATGTAAATGCTGGAGTCAGCACCTCTAACGCCGCAATCGCCGTCACTATCTTCTGTGCTGACGCGGGTACAACTTGACGAGTTACATCCACTGAAAGTTGTTGTTGATCCATCCATTGAACTGACGCACACGATCCATTTGGAATCTGATTGCTGAACCCTTGGAGCGCCCTTTGAAGCTGACCGGTTCTGGTCACTGTTGACAATGTTGTTGGAGCGCGCCGAACATTGAGCACTTTTGTAACTGGAGCAGACGGCAACGTCTTGCTCTCTTTAGGGACGACGGAGTTTGCCACGGCATTGGTTGCGACATATCCAGCGCCCAACACCACAGCACCAACGATCCCAACAATGACGAGGAATCGAACTGGGTCTTTCGCCCGACGTGGAGAGTTACTTCTTTGCGACACCTGTGTGGACCGCATATCGGTAGAGATGTCCAAGTGCGATGACGGCTCTGTTGCCACTTGCGTAACACAGACGTCCGGTATCGCGAACGGTTGAAACGCCTGGGTTGCTTGGGTCGGCTACTGCAAGTTCCGTCGCAACCAAAATTGGCTTGCCAGTCTTGATGGACAAGTCGTATGCGGCTTGTGCAAAACGCGCATCTTGGCGTTCGTGGTATTCGACAATTCTTTCTAGGCCGTGGTCTGGGTGAAATTGTCCCTCGCGCATGAGGCGAGCCTGGTTGGCTTGAATGCCAATTCCTAAATAGACCACTGCATCAACGTCAGGATGCGACGCAATCATTTCCATCACTTCTGGAATGGTGTCTCTGGTTTCGCCACCAGCGCAATCAACAGGATTGTTACGACTCCAACGAGGAGGAAGTTTTGTATCAATAGTTTTCTTCAAATCTTCTGGCAACGCCATCAATTGAAGAGATCCGTCTTGCGCAATGGCGTCACTAGTAACTACTCCCCATCCACCAGCGGTGGTGAGGATGACAACATTTGGACCCTTGGGTAACGGCTGTGTGGCAAATGTTGCCGCTGCTTCAAATGCTTCCTCAACTGTGGCTGCACGAGTGATCCCACCTGCCTTACACGCACCATCAAAAATGGCATCGTTTGCAGCAAGGGCGCCAGTGTGGCTGGCCGCAGCACGTGCACCTTTCTCGGTGGCGCCACCTTTCACCACAACTACTGGCTTGCTCTTGGCAACAGATGACAATCGGGACATCAGTCCGGCACCGTCACTAATTCCCTCTACATATGCAAGTGACACTCTGGTTGCATTATCGCGTCCGTACCATTCAATGAGATCGGCAACACCAAGTGCCGCTGCGTTACCAGCCGACACTGCACGGCTAATGCCGACTCCGGTTTGACGTGCGTAGTTCATGAAACTGGAGACGAAATTTCCACTCTGGCTTGCAACACCAATTGCACCAGCAGGTGGATAAGGCGCAACAATCTGGGCGCACAAATTGGCAGGAGTAGACACCACACCTTGGCCATTTGGCCCAGCAAGCAAGATGCCTAACTCATCAGCCAACGCAATGAGCTCATCTTCAAGCTTCCGTCCTTCGTCTCCGGCTTCGCCATATCCAGCAGAGGTTAGAAATGCGGCCTTCACTCCCTTTGCGGCACAAGCTCTCAGAAGGTCTGGGTTTGCAGATGCTGGAGTGCAAACAAACACAAGATCAATTGCATCGTTTGGCAATTGGGCGATGTCTGCAACTGTCTTTATTCCGAGAACTTCTTCGCCTTGCAAGTTGGTACCGAAGACGCCACCTGCATAACCACTTGCCAAAATGTTGTGGAGAGAAACGAATCCGAACTTGCCTGGGTGTGTGGATGCGCCAGTCACCAAAACACCCTTTGGCTCGAAAAGCGCTTTGAATTGTTCATCCGTGTACGGTGCACGCTTCTTTGACACTGGAGTTGGTCGTTCGCCAAGTTCTACCAATGCATCTACAGCAACTACATG
>Ga0078894_10003645_pt1 | contig 11699 bp, 14 predicted proteins | sample LauGreSu1BDMLBSD_2_FD_67506 | JGI IMG/M metagenome (GOLD analysis project Ga0078894, IMG submission 67506) | Freshwater lake microbial communities from Lake Michigan, USA - Su13.BD.MLB.SD (version 4) (version 4) | ecosystem: Environmental > Aquatic > Freshwater > Lake | place: Lake Michigan... | reverse complement strand
TCATTCAATAATGAAAGGGGAAAACAAAGAACTTTTCAACGCTAATTCTCTAAAAATTGCCTAAATAATTCAAGAACCTGATTTTGTGTATAAGGGATGCGTATACTCTGAAGGTATATGCGACTACACAGCAAAAATAATTCCTAAAATAACGCAAGAGACAAGTATGAACGCTATGGCTTAATTTAAAAAATGTCTATTCCGTGTTGAACCTCAGGCTTAGGCAGAAAATTCTTTTGCATATAGGAATGCATTGATTGAAATTGAATAACTTAAAGAGACACGAAATTACTATTTCTCGAAAGGAGATATGCAGGCTATGAGTAAAATCAGTAGTGAGCTTGCAGAATCCGAGTAAAGGCTTGACCAGTTTATAAAAAAGAAAAACATAGAAGAAATATCTAACAGATTAGTAATATAGTAAAAAACTGGAGATAAAGTGCAATTTGGGTAAATTATATAGCTCAGGCACCTTTTTACTGGCAAGTACCTCAGTATTGACGCATCTAGCATATCCGAAAATGATTACGGTTTCCTTAACGTCAATATTGAACACTTAAACCCGAAAAGCTGGCTTAAACTGATTCCGACTCACGAGAGCAAAAATTTTGCGTCTGAAATGTACTTTAACTAGCCAGAAGCAATAAAGCTCACCACTTAGCTTGGTGGCTAAATTAGTACCAAAGAATCTTTCTTTATCCTAAACAGTCTAGAAAAGAGTCAAAACTACTTTTTACATGTAAACGATACCTAATTTACTTCAATGGACAGTCAAGAATCTGTTTTAGAGATGAACTCAGGACTCGAAGCAACTAGATTCAAGTCTAAGATATTTATGGACTTTAAAGAGGTGTAAGATAAAATTGAGGGTGAAGGAAAACTTGTGCTGAGTGGAGATACCATAAGACTTGTTCAATATGATTCTGATTCTTTTATACAGAGCTCTACTCAAGTATCAGGATCAAGAAATATGTTTCCAGCTTTCCCAGATTACCTTTTGCGATAAATAAGTGAGATAAGATCAAAAAGAGAGTTCTGGGAAAACAATCACAAAACTCTTAACCTTAATGAGATGACTGATCAAGTTGATGTTTAAGACTAAATGGATGAAGAAGACGAAGATAAAGATGTACTTGGTAAAATCAAAGGCGAAGATGCAGAAACTAAAAAAAAATTTGAAATTTACCTGTCAACCGAGGAAAGAGCGATTTCTTTTACAAATTCTAGTTTTGAAATTTAAAACCTTAAAGCCCTTAAGGGAGACAGTGTAAAGTTCAACGATACTTATAGATTAAAACACACTGCTACAGAGAGATATTTAGCTTTAGATCCTGAACACTTAGAACTCACTTTAAGGGAAGATCCCTAATAGTAGATTTCTACACAATTTACTATTAGAAGTGTCCAAAATGACTAGGAACCACTAAGAGATGGTTCTCTAGTTTACTTAGAAAGCTGCTATAAAACTTATATATAAACTTATTAAGATTTCCCTGACTAAATAAGCTAAACTTTGGAATATAAAGATTTTAATTCTCACAACTTTTATCAGCAGACTAATCTCAAGAGCTAATTAAGAGTTGTCGCTGGAGTTTTTTAATCGAAACTTGAAGAGCAGTAGAACAAGATGATTTGGAAAGTAGTTAAAGTTTAAGAGAAACAAGCCTACATTCCTTTTTAATGTAGCAGTACTTTATAAGCTATTTAAGAGTATTACAAATTTCTTAATGACTGGGCTGTTATCAAAAATTTAAAGGCAGAAGCTATAGATGAATTTTGTTATGGTAATGATGCAGCTATAGAGCAAGAGGACGCTCTGGACAAGGCAACAAAAAAGTTCCAAAATTGCATATCTATCTTGATCAATAATTTTGAAGAAGAGCGATTCAGAGATGGTCAACGCTTCAAATTTCTGCAGACATAGTTCAGTGAGTAAAGAATCCCTGAAAGTTTAACCTTACTACTAGAACTAATTTATTATAAAACAGTACCTCCGGAATTCAGAGATAAACCCTTCAAGCCTGACAGATTAAGATTGAGAGTCGAATTTGATTACGAAAACGATGTATACATCTCCTATTTGATTTGCAAAGACCATGTAGATTCCGTTTACTCAAAAATACTTCATATTTTGTGGCTATTTACACTTGAAAACAGACACGTATGTGAGAAGTTGACAAGATTTATTGACATTTATTTCATTTGCTTACGAAGAAATAATTCAGACTAAGATGATAAGAAACTGACTAAATTCTTGTGTCAATTATATAAGCTTAGTGAATACATAGCTAACGATCGAAGCGCAATTATTGTGTCAGAAGAAGGTATAGAGCAAAATTTAATGGAAAATTTTACACAAGTGCATCAGGTTTAAAGATGGATTAATTTGCTGGAAACAATTTATTACATCAATCCTAAGCAGCAGAACATTAAGTGGCAGATTATTTATCTTAAAATAATCACAGCTTTTTGTAAGACAGCAAAGTAGGATAAGACTAAACTTAGGTATTGTTATTAAGTAATCAATAGACTTTTCCATTTCGAACAAAACATTCCACTTTGGATTGGATATACAAATCGATCTTCCAAAAATTTTAGACCATTTATTCATTTTTAAAGACTTTAAAATGAAAGTTCTGAAGCTTTTATTGAGAAGAATCCTTATATTAATGGCTGCTATAGCTAAAATTTAAGTGAGCCAAAAGCTTTGGGTGATAGGAAATTCGATTTGATTTTTGACATATCGCTGATGAGTTAGAAAATGGAAGAAATCCCGCAAATAGAAATCTACTTCGACTACATCGTTGCAGTCATAGATCTTTATACAATACTGTGCACAGATCGAAATCTTGAGGGTCAAAGGACAGTAAGAGAAAGAATCGGTGGCAGCTATAAAGGAATTCTTTACTTCTGTTAATCACCGTAAATGTATGATTTGCCTTTGGTCATGAAAATAAAACCTTCTTTCCTTAGTTTGGGTAAAGTCATGGTACTTCAAAGTCAGCCCTATTAAGAATGGATCGAACGGCACAAAAATCGAGTATTTTTCTGGACTGAGCTGCCTTCATCTGAAGCACATGACACAATTTATGAGTGGAACAAAGCAAAATACGGAGAGGATTAATCAAATGGCCATGGTACTTCTGCATAGGAGGTCAGATTCACAGCTCTTAAAATGAGAAGAATTATTACAAACTTCATTGACACTGGGCCAGCAGAAATGCTTGAATTTCTTTACTCGTCTGAGACCAAATTCTACATGGATTGGATGATCAACCCAAGAGTATAAGAACTTCTAAAGTACATAGATGTTGCAATTGCTTTGCTAAAAGCTGAACAAACAAATACGATATTCACGAAAAAGTTAATGGACTTGGCAAGTATAATTCTATTAGGAGTCAGCAGTCACAAATACTACTCCATTTTCAAAGACTAGTGGATCTATAGGATAGTCAGAGTTTCAAACAAAGTTGATGGTTGCTACCGCAAAACTAACAAGTTAATTCTTAAAGCTTTGGAAATCCTTGATACTATAAGCCAGCTAAGAATGAATCAGTAGCTGCTGTAATTCATCAAGCAATTTAAAGAATTTATCGAGCAAAACAACTTCAGTCACATAAACTTCGATTAAAGACTTATGAACAACTCTTTTAAGAACCTATTCACAACATTGTAATTCAATATAGACATAAAAGGATTGAATCAAATTCTACTAATGCAGGATCCAACTCTCAAAATATAATTTGACCCCGTAGTCGAAGAATAGGAAATTAAGGAAAAACAAGAACGATATAAATAAAGAGTCTTTAATTAAAACAAAGAAAAAACACCAAGGAAGACTGCTAGACTACCTAATGGTGAAGTTGCAGATGTAGAGTTCAACGTGTCTACAAGGAGAAGCGAAAGTAAAGCGCTTACGCCTAGAGTTACTAATTTGGAGCAATTTAAGATTGAAAATTAGGACTAATTGGATATGGATGAAATTGAAAGAATTTAGCTTGAAGCTGAGTATTTCGACCCTCCAGAAATCAAAGCTATGAACATGAGAAACACAAAAATACCATTAGATGAGTACTTACTCTATTTTGCATTTTTGAAAACCTAAAATTACCTAATTCCATAGAAAGCTTTAAAAGTAGTTAATCTTAACGTCCAGCAAAGACAAATTTTGATATAGGAGATTTCGAAATGTGAGCTTGTCGTAACAGAAACTGACAAGAAATAATACAGTCTGATGTTGTTTTTCAATCAAAGAATAACTACCCTAGTAAATAGGCTTGTCCAAGATGAGCTGATTTTCCTAATGTACCACATGGGTAACTAGGACGAAATTAAGGGTCGAATTGAGGAAATTATAAATGTACTTAACTAAATGTCAAAGCAAATAATGATTTAGGAGTCTCCAGCAGAGAAAACTAAAGTGCAAAACATAGTCAGATAGATAGACTTTACTGATTTGCTGATTAACAAACTTTTAAAGTAGCTTTATTATGATAAATACACTCACAGAAAACTATTCGATGCAGTGATGAATTTCCTGTTCAACTTTGTGTTCAATTATACTCAATCCTAACAGTCTTTGAAGCCACACATATCGTACTTGTTACATCTAGTAGAGAAGAATATTGATGCTTGTAAGGTTGTTGCACAAACGGTGTAGCAAGACAAATCGAAGCCTTTTGGAATGAAAGTTCATTCTTTTATTTTGAAAAAGATTTTGAAAGATAGGATTTTTAGACCTTAATTTTTCAAATACATCTCTGTAGTAAGTTTGAACAATCAGGTTCTCTAGACATTCTTTTTAACTTAGCTAATAAAGGATAGTTCTTTCAGGAGCAGATTGTACATGAACAAAAAAACTAGTTAAGAAAAAATCGAAATTATCAAAGAACTTGTAAGGAAAACCCTAATTTTTGGTGGAACGATTGAAGGTCAATACGACCTAGAGCAGGATGTTATGAATTTAGATCTACATGTCGAAATTATAGAGTGTCTTGCTAATTGCGCAAGAAATAATCCGTACGGAATCATTGCAATTCGTAAACTAGTAGACTTGGAAGCTTTGATGGACGCTTTACTCACTCATAGTGTGCCCTATCTAATCAAAAGATCATACTTTAATCTGTTTTATAATGGTTTCGTACAACAAGTGGGTGACTTAGAGATCATAGACATCTCATAGACAAGATTTTTATAAGTACTGAGGTATGTAGTCCTTTACGATTTGGAGTAATTTTACAACTACTATAATGGTCTTATAGTAAAATATCCTGTTGGAGGTAACGAAGAGTAGGCTAATGACCCAGAGTTTAAACGTTTGATTGTAAGAGTAACTTAAGAGCTTGAAAAACAGACTGTAGAGACAAAATAAAAGTAAGTAAATTTGATTAATCGTAAAGTTATCTTTCTTAAAAAACTTACAAACAAAGACAGGAAGAGAAAGAGTTAAGAAATAAAATGTCACCTTTAAATGTTAACAGACCTTTTGACCTAATTGTTTAAGGGCGGATGTCAGAGTATTGGGACTATTTGTGCTTTTATGACAAGTACATGGACAAGTCAGTAGGGTTAGTTGTATTTATAAGAGACTTATACAGGGTTCTAATAACTAAAAGAGACCAATGGCCAAAGGAACTTGAGGAAGTAAGTGAGAGCATTCAATCGATGATTTTAAGTTTTATTGATTAACTACACAACTTGAAAGACAATTTTCAAGGGAACTTAGTAAACATAGATAATCTGCTATTTAATCTCAGTGATGCGGTGCAAAACATTCCTATTACAAAAAAGAAAAAAGACAGCAATAAAAAAGATGAGGAACTTCTAGAGGAAGACGAACCTCTGGACGAAGAAATTAGAGACAAAATTCTGAGATTTGTAAGAGATTACATTATCAGCAAAAACTATACTGTTAGAAAAGCATTTGACATAGAGTCATAGTCAACAGATGTTTTAGTGCAGCCATTTTTTATGAAGAGAAAACTAAAATTCATATGTGGTAATGATATTGATTTCAAAGATATTGATGTTCTTATAAGAAAGTTGATGCAGATTAGAGCTAAGAAATAAAAGCTTGCTGCAGTAGTCAGTATAGAGCTTGGTGAGATCGGTCATATCAGAACACCATACACTAGCACGGTTCACGAAATTAACACTCGTTAATTCAGGGATCAAGATACTGTTTTAGAAGTTGGCGAAAATATAGAGATGTTTAATTTTAAAGAATTTGAAAATTTGCTGAAATCTACTTTGCTAAAGGCTGGCTTCAAACCCCCAATTATAAGGAGAGAGCGAGTAATGGAGGAAAGAGCAGAAATGTATGATGATGGTGAGCCAATTTTGGATAAAAATGGAAAACCAAAGACGGAATCTACTTTCAAGATGCTTATTGAAGATCCAGTATAATTGAGTCAATCTGTAAAAGATGACCTGTAACACTACATGAAATGTTACAATGAATTCCTAATGAGGTTTAGAAATCAAGATGAGATACAGGATTTGTGCAAGAAAATACTGTCGAAATTTAACGTGCCATTCATTAAAGGTAGCGAAAAAAGGTCAAATAACATTGAGCTGGAGGATTTTAAAATAATTAAAAAGTTCCTCAAAAATATAATAAGTCTGCTGAACAACGACAGTAGCTCTAATTTCCAAGACATTTAGGAAAGGTAACATTCTTCTAAGTAATAAAGTATTCCAATCGAACTTTTATAGAACAAACTTTGCCTACTCAAGATTCTTACAGTTCTATTAGAGCTACTAAACCCAGATAACCTTGAATCTCAAATAAAAGACGCAGCTAAATTAAGACTAGATATTCTTTAGAGAATTATGGAAGATTGCGGGATACTTGAGCTAGCTTTTAAGTATGTCAACATAACTCAACACAAAGCAATTATAAACCAGTCATTGCAACTCCTCAATCAACTAATGCTTTTTGACAACAATTTCGTTATTGAAAAATTCTTAAAACTAGTCACAGCGGACAGCTTCGATTTCCTAAGTGTGTTATAGTACAAATTTAACACTTGCATCGACTTGCTCACTAAAGTAAAAAAGAAAATTGTAAAATCCAACATAAACCTCACTCTTTAAGAAGTTCTAAAAGTTGAAGAAAACGAACTAGAGGACTCCAATAACTTGTTATCACAGCCTTTTTACTTGCCGTATAATTATAGCCTTGAACAAAAACTTAGTAATCAGGATTATCAAGCAACTGAGATAATTTTCCTATTAGATTTCATAAGGATGATATGCAAGGGGTCGCCTTTGTTCTAATCACTTCTACAATCTTAGAAAAATGAAGCTAAAGGTAGGCAAATCGATATAGTAGGCACCGTTGGCTGGAGTATGATCAATGTTACTCAGAGAATGCAAATGCAGATATACAAAAACTTCACTGCATTTTTTATACAAGAAAAAATCTTCCAAACAATCTAAATGTTTGCTGAGGGAAGCAAGGAGACTCAAAAAAAATTTGCAGAATGGAGACAACTGCACACATCTTTAAGTTTCTATATTGAATAAGACTTTGTGTTTTTTAGTGCAGACAATGATCTAGCTCGTTCTAAGATAGTGATGCTCAGTCACGCGTTAAATTTAATTGGTCAGCTTATCGGAAATGTCTAAGGAATCACGCAAATCATTTAAGAGATTAATGTGTAAAATTTAAAGCAAAAGATGATAGATATTTTCAAATTTAAAATAGCTGGAACCCCGAGACGTTTGTACATATACAATACTAATTTGAAATGTGGGCACAATTAACTTTGCGAAGACAACTATTGTTTCTTTGAACACCTAGTAGACTTTGATAAGATTACAATTTAATGCGCTTTTAGTATATTTTTCATACTCATGATGGCAAATAAATTCCTACCTGAAGATTTGCTCGGTACCATAAGATACAACCCAAGAACCAATTACTTGTATCTTAAAAACAAAGCAAAATTTTTGCCTGAACTTAATTGGCAATCATTTCATAAAGTTCAAGAGAAAATTGATCAAATAATAAGGCATTAAGATGACAGCCTTCTTGATGAAATCTAGTCAAGATATTAAATTAACAACATGTTGCAAATTCTTTTTATCAAAACTAATGAATTAAAGCATCAGCCAGACAAACTTGACGAAGCTATCTTGCAAGAAGAAAGCGATGAAGATTAAAATTTCATTAAAAAAGGTATTGACACTGGGTTTAAGCTGATTGAGAAAGAAACTGATGCTCAGCGATTAGCAAGAGATGCGAAGAAAAAAGATGAGTACTAGAAAGAGTAAGAAACTGAGATCGAGTATGAAGAAATGTTTCTTGAACTTATTCATGCGGCTAATTCAAAGCCAAATTTGTTCTAAAAGTATTGTTGCATAAAACCAGAAAAAAATAAGTTGTCCAAATTCTAGTACTTTATCAGAATGCTTCTGTGCTGCGGAAGCTGTAGTAAAATGAGGAAAGTCAAAGTTGTATATGATTCTAATAAGGAAAAGATCAGGTTTTTGATTGATAAGAAGAACCTTGCAGATAATCCAAGGCACAAAATAAAGATTGATTAGTACTTTAACACTAGAAAGCTTGAGATATATCGCAAAAGACAGAAAACTGGTCCATTTGTTGGTAGTCTGACTAAGTAGATCATGTAGATGAGTTCTTACAGAATCGACCAGTTTAAATTTGACTACGTCTATAAGTTCTTGCTTGGCCAGACCGCTTGTGTAGAGATCATGCACAAAGGCGAGATAAAGAAAGAGTACTTTTAAGTCCCAACTTACTGCTAATTCATGTTCCCTTAATTCCAAAAAGACATTGTTGAAAATCTGAGCAGACAATACAGGGATGACTATGTGATGAAACTAAAAACATTTATTGCTGGAATGCCTGACAACAGGTCTGAAATGCTTAGAAACTAGTCACTAAAAAGACTTTCACCGTTGTTGTTTACAGTTTGCAGCTATTCAGACTAGATCAACTATACTATTTGGATCTGCAACTTACTTATGAACCTTGCTATACTCCTAAACTACTCCTATCTTAACGAATATCTCGTGATTCCCCCACCACCAGTTATTGATCCACTCGAGTGGGCTCTTCAGGCCTTTTAGTTAAAGGAACCTGACACAACAGTAATTCAGGAAATAGACCCAGAGGTAATTGCAGCCTAAATAAAATTAAAATGGCCACCAATTTAAAGTGTTTTTGAATATGTCGCTATGCTAAATGTGTTCCAGGCTGTAGTCGCATTTGCTATGAAGCAAGTCAAAATATACGGTATCAGACCACCTCAAAAAAAGAAAAAAGCTAATTAAGAGCAGTGGACTGTTGGAACTTTAGCTTCTTTCGTACCTTTTTTCCCAGCCCCATCATAAGAAGAAAAAGACTATTCTATGATTTACTTTATTTTCTCACCAATCTTCAACACTGATTAAATGAAAAATCTGCTAACTATAGGTTTGACTGCAGTAGGACTAATCGATACAACCTACTCCGCACCTATAATTATGGCGTACATGACCCTTACTGAGATCGAAGTGATGAAAGGTATTATTAAGATTGTTGCAGGTAGAATAAAACTAATCCTGGCTGTTTTCATGTTGGTAGGAATCCTAGCATACTACATATCATACGCGATATTCATGCAGCATAAGTGTGAAGACATGCTTCTATGTTTCTAAGAGCAGGTATACAAAATCGCACAGATGCAGAATGTTGACTATTTGCAGCTTATCTTCTACTTAATTACAGTCTGTATCTTGTTTAACTTGTTAGTAGGGCTTATGATAGACAGTATCGCTGACTCACGGTAAAGGGAGGATGAACTAAAAGAAACCATGCGGACTCGCTGCTTCATTTGTGATTTGAAGAAGACTGACTTTGAGGAAAAACATCTTGACTATAATGTGCACGTTACTGAAGACCACAATGTCATGGCATATGTGTATTACTGCATGTATTTGGAAGATACTGAAAATCCTATCGGTGAAGTAGCTAGACATGTGAAGCAGTAGCTGCAAGATGGTTCGATCGACTTTATCCCGATGAGAACGTGCTACAGTTTCTAGCAATAGGGCAAACATTGATTTAAATTAATTCACTTATCTTAAATGACATCTTGCATTGTGAACACTGGTGCTTGTTGTTATAGTCTTTTGTACAAATCCTATTCAGTCTCGATCTCTTCATCTGAATCTTAAATCTTGAATTCTTGCTTTTTGTGCAAATCTTTGTATGAATGAGGAATGTTTTCATTAATAAACTTCTCTATATCATGAGCCGTGTACTAAGGGAAAGTCTCTTTCGCTCGCTCAGGCGACCAACCATAAGCATTTTGGTTTTTGTTTTCGTTCTTGATAGGTTTAGTCAGTACTTATGTTACATACTTGATAAATTTCCTTTTGTGATTAGCCTGAACTGCTCTTTCAAGATCATCTTTTCTGATTGTTTGACCTTCTTTTATAGCTTCTTAAGCTATCATGTTGTTGATTTCTTATTCCTTTTATTCCCTTTTTTCAAGCAACTCAGCTTTCTTTTTCCTTATTATCTCAGGCAAGTTGTTTTTCTTCTCTTTGAAGTACTTTACCTTTCTGAGTATCGTGTTCTTAGTCTGAGTGTTTTCCTCAGCCATTAATATACAACTTTCGTAGTTATCATCATATATTGATTCTACTGTATCTCGAATATGCTTAATTTCACTTTCAATGTGCTTTTTGAGTTTTACTTTATCCTCGTAATCTAGCTAGCCAGGAAGGGCTTTTTTTTCTTTCCCCATAACAATACCTCTTCTTTGCAAGCTACCATTGTTAATAATATCTAAATTTTGCTATTTTTTTACTTTTGATTGCCAAGTCTCTAAAGCCATTTGATCTTTTTCATCTTTTTATTAGAACAAAAGTTCTGCTTCCTTCTAAAACTACTTGTATTAGCTCGAAACATCATTTACCGTCAGAGGATTGGCCCCTTTTCTGATCGAAAAATCACTATCGAGTGTATCAATTTAAATATTTTTGACAGGTCCATACACAGATCCATGTCTGTGTACTCTGTTGACCAAATCTTCAAGTTTTAACCGTTCATGCAACTTCTTTGATTGTATTATTGTTTACTCACAAAATTCCTGCAGGTGAGGACTGAATACTGAGTTATGCCGCCGTCTTACAGTTTGTTTTTTCTGGTTTCCGAGTATTTCTTTTATCTAACACTAAGGAATTTAATGCAAATCTTCCACAGTCAACTGTCTGTCATCAAGTCTTTGTTGCTACTCTGTTGTGATCTGGTTGTCTAGTGTCTGTTATAAACTTTACCTTTTTTTATTTTTGAGGAATTATTACTTTTCAACCACACTCATGTTCAAAAGCGTTTCAGCACTTACTTTCTGTTAAACACTAATCTGCTAAGTTTTGAACGGAACATTTCGTGATTAGTTGTTACCAATTGAAGGCAATAGATTAGTCTTGACTGATGCTTGGTGTCAGTTTGCATTTTTTTCGATGTTTAACAAAATTAAAGGATCGGTTGGGTCAGCTGTCTAGTGTTTTAATTCTACAATTTTTCATTTTGGGCTTACAGTATTTTTCTAACAGTGCTTGCTCATCATTCTTTTTGAACCTCATGTCAAGCCCAAACAAGTTGGCTTAGGTTGGTGACATGTAAGTTTTTTTCTCTGTTGGTCTAGCTTTGAACAAGAATTCTTTTATGAGATCAACAATAT
>Ga0078894_10003644_pt1 | contig 11699 bp, 10 predicted proteins | sample LauGreSu1BDMLBSD_2_FD_67506 | JGI IMG/M metagenome (GOLD analysis project Ga0078894, IMG submission 67506) | Freshwater lake microbial communities from Lake Michigan, USA - Su13.BD.MLB.SD (version 4) (version 4) | ecosystem: Environmental > Aquatic > Freshwater > Lake | place: Lake Michigan... | reverse complement strand
GCCCCCGCCGGCCAAGAAGTGATCCGGCGCCTCGCGCCACCGGCCTTTTCCCAAGCCCCCGCCACCGGCGGGGGCTTTTGTTTTCCAGACGCCGGCGTCGCCTACTGACCCAGCAGCATCTTAACTCCCGGACCGATCGGCCAACCCGCCTGCAGCCAGAGCACGAGCATCAGCGTCCAGCCTGCGGTGAACGTGAGCGAATAGGGCAGCATCAGGGCAACCATCGTGCCGATGCCTGATTGCGGCGCGTAGCGCTGCGCGAACATGAGGACCAACGGGAAGTTCGAGGCGAGCGGCGTGACCACGTTCATCAGGCTGTCCCCCACGCGGTAGGCAGCCTGTGTCATCTCGGGGGAGTACCCGAGCAGCATGAACATCGGCACGAAAACCGGCGCGAGGATCGCCCACTTGGCCGAGGCCGATCCGAGGAACAGGTCGGTGGTCGCGGTGAGGAGAATCAGGCCGACGATTAGCGTCACCGGCCCGAGTTCGAGCGATTTGAGGAGCGCGGCGCCTTTGACGGCGAGGATCACACCGACGTTGGACCACGCGAAGAGATTCACGAATTGAGCGATGAAGAACACGACCACCAGGTACGGCGCGGCGAGTTCCATGGTCCGCTGCATCGACCGATAGACATCCGTGTCCCGCCGGATCGATCCGGTGGCTATCCCGTAGGTGACGGCGGGGGCCAGCCCGAGCACGAAGATGAAAAAGACGAGGCCCTTGATGAAGTAGGAGTGGATGAACCCGGGCTTGGCGGGGTCCTGCAGCACGCCGCCCTCCGGGATCAGGCCGGCGGCGACGAGCGCGCCCAAGGCGAGAAAGACGCCCGCGGCCCACGCGAGACCGCGGCGCTCCGCGGCGGACGGTGGTTGCAAGTCCTGCGCCGGCGCCCCGCCATCGTAACGGCCAAGCCTCGGCTCCACCAAGCGCTCGGTCACGAACGCCCCCAGTCCCGTCACGAGGAAGACGGAGGCGCCGAGGAAGTAGTAATTCGCCATGGCATTGACCGTGTACTTCGGGTCGACGATCCGCGCGGCCTCCTGCGTGAGACCGGCAAGCACCACGTCGCTCGTCGAGATGAGCAGGTTGGCGGCGAAACCGCCCGAGACCCCGGAGAACGCGGCAGCGAGACCCGCGAGCGGATGGCGCCCCAGCGCATGGAACAGCGCCATGCTGAGCGGTAGCAGCAGCACGTAGCCGATATCTCCCGCCGTGTGGGACATCGCACCGCAGCCGACCACCACCCACGTGAGCCAGCGGCGCGGGGTGCGATTCACCAAGAGGCGCACGCAGGCGCCCAGCAGACCGGAGTGCTCCGCGGCCGCCAGTCCGAGCAGGCATACGAGCACGGGACCGAGCGGGGCGAAATTGATGAAATTCGGAAGCAGCCCGGTGATGAGGCGGCGAAGGCCGTCGACCGACAGCAGATTCACGGCGCCGACCGCCTTCCGCGTGACCGGATGCTCGACGCCCACACCCGCGGAACTCAACGCCCAAGAGAGCAGCACGATGAACGCCGCGAGCAGCAGGAACAGCGTGGCCGGATGAGGGAGCAGGTTGCCCCAGCGCTCCACCCGCGCGAGCTGCCGCTCGAGGAAGGTGCGTGGGGCGGTGGAAGGCGTGGGATGATCCATCGGGGAGATCCTCAAGCTGCACCGGCCGCCATGGCCCCGGCCGCGGCCTGCGCGAAACCAGAGAGGTCGTCGCGCAGGCGCGCGAATCCGAGGCCCGGCTCGCAGGTCGACTCATCCAGGTAGACCGCGCGGTTGATTTCGATCTGCACGCTGGAACGCCCGCGGGCGGGGTCCCCGTGGGCGCGCACGATGTCGGCGCCCCGGTAGGGGTCGTTCACCTGCACGCGGTAGCCGCGCTCCGTGAAGTACGCCGTAACCCAGCGCGTGACCGCCGGTTCGGCGGAAGTGCCGTCGCGGTCACCGATCACAATGTCGGGACGGGGGCGGCCGGAATCGGTGTTCATCGCGTTGCCACGCGACTTCATCGAGTGGCAATTGAAATGCCAGACCCGTCCGTGGCGTCCGGCGGCCGCGTCGATCTCGCGCCCGAGGGCAGCGCGATAGGGAGTGTGGTAGAGATCGATGCGGCGGCGCACCTCGGCCACCGACAAACGGCGGCGGTACATGGGCACGCCGGGCAGGACGTAGCGCCGGATGAGCCCCATCCCCCGACGCGCATGGTCGCTCAGGGCCACGGGCTCGGGCCAGGGCGCATCGAGGAGTTCCTGATCGATATCGTCGGCCGCGCGGTTGGCGTCGAGATAAGCCCGCGGAAACGTCGCGGCGAGCAGCACCGCCCCCGCCTCCGTGACCCCGCGGTACAGCGCGTCAACGTGCGCGTCCCACGTCGTCGCGATCTGTTCCCGCGAGGCGGCGGGCGCGAAATCAGGCGGGTACTCCATCCCGCTGTGCGGTGAGTCGAAGACCAGCGGGGCGGCCGCACCCGTGGGACGATGGATTAGCAGCGGAACAACGGCGGCCATCGGCGGCGGGCGCTTAGTCGCGGTAGTTGAGCGGCGGGGCGCGATCACCGATGACCGCCTCGTAGCGGAAATCCGCGCCGCGGCGCTTCTCGAGTTCGGCGCGCGCGGCCTTGATCGTGGCGCCATCGGAAAAAATATCGATCATCGTGCCGGCGAGGACCTTCGCGGCCACGTTCATGCCCTTGAGCCCCATCGAAGTGCCGCCGCAGGCGACCGCCTGCCAGCTGTGGCCCGGGGTGCCGGGAGCCCACGTCGCGGTGCGCACCCCGACGGTCGGTACGGTCCAGCTGACGTCGCCGACGTCGGTCGAGCCCGCGCCGTCGCGGGGCGGGTTCGGGCTGAACGGGGGAACCAGCGCGGCCACTTCGGGCGCAGGCGCCTTGCCAAGGAGCGTGCGGCCGATCTTCGCCGCGAACTCCCGCTCGACCTCATCGTAGATGACACCGCCGACGACCTCGAGATTCGCGTGCATGACACGCCCGAGGACCTCGTTCGGGAGCAGGTCGTAGACCCCGCCGGTGATTTCCCATTCGACGGTGGTGCCGGTGCCGAGCGCGGCGCCGGTCGCGGCCTTTTCCACGCGATCCCAGACATCGCGCACCACCTGGCGGCTGGGATGACGCACGTAGTAGTACACCTCGGAGAAAGCGGGCACGACGTTGGGAGCCTCGCCGCCCCGAGTGATCACATAGTGGATACGCGAGGTTTCCGGGATGTGCTCCCGCAGCAAGTTGACCATGTGGTTCATGGCCTCGACGCCGTCCAAGGCCGAGCGGCCGCGATCAGGAGCGCTGGAGGCGTGCGAGGAGACGCCCTTGAACCGGAACTTGCCGGAGCGGTTGGCGAGGGACGGCGTCATGATGATCGTGTTGCGGTCGGCGGGATGCCAGTGCAGGGCGACGTCGACATCGCGGAAAAGTCCGGCGCGGACCAGGTACACCTTACCGGAGCCGCCCTCCTCCGCCGGTGTGCCGTAGAGACGCACCGTACCGGAGCGGCCGCTGGCGCGCAGCCAGTCCTTGATCGCGACGGCCGCCTGCGCGGCGCCGGCGCCGAACAGGTGGTGACCGCAGGCGTGGCCGGCCGTGGCTCCGGGGCGCGGCTTCTTTTCCGGAACCGCTTCCTGCGAGGCGCCGGGCAAGGCATCGAACTCCGCGAGCACGCCGATCACGGGCGAACCGGAGCCGGCGCTGGCGATGAAAGCGGTGGGAATGCCGGCTACACCCGACTCCACCTTGAACCCCTCCTGGCGCAGCCTTTCCTGAAGTAAAGCGGAACTACGGTGCTCCCGGTAACCGACCTCGGCGAAGTCCCAGATTTTGAGGGCGAGGTCGTCGTACGCGGAGCGACCGGCATCGATGCGGGCGAAAACATCGGCCTTGGCCTTTTGCGCGGATAACGCGCCCGGGAGGGAAAGTATGAACAGGAACGCGAGAAGTGGTCTCATGGAACGACGGGACAAGGGGGAGCGCGCAAGGAAAGGCCGGTGGGGAGCGGAGGAAGCGGAACCTCATCGGCGCCGGAAGGGAAAGGCAAACCCGATGCCCTTTGCCGGCGCCGCAGATACGGTTTGCCGCTTCTAGGGCGCCGCCCAAGCTCCATGGCCCATGAGTTCCCCCGCCCCCGTCAGCCCGGTCCCGATCGAGACCGAGGCCGTGGTGCCCGCCCATCCGCAGTTGTTCGGTCACCCGCGTCCTCTCTACACGCTGTTCTTCGCCGAGTTATGGGAGCGGTTTTCGTATTACGGGATGCGCGCGCTGCTGACCTTCTACATGGTGGCTCCCGTTGCGAAGGGGGGCATGGGACTGCCCGACAACAAGGCGGCCCTGATCTACGGAACCTACACGATGTCGGTGTACATGTTGTCGATCCCCGGCGGCATGATAGCCGACAACATCCTTGGCTCGCGAATGGCGGTGCTGATTGGCGGGATCATCATCGCCGCGGGGCACTTCTCGATGGCGGTGCCGGGGGACTTCACGTTTTACCTCGGGCTGCTGTTGATCGTGCTCGGGACAGGGCTGCTGAAGCCGAACATCAGCGCGATGGTCGGGCAGCTGTACCGGCCCGGTGACTCCCGGCGCGACGCGGGTTTCTCGATCTTCTACATGGGGATCAACCTCGGGGCGTTCATCGCCCCGTTGGCTACGGGATTCCTCGCGCAGCACAGCAAGTTCAAGGAATTGCTCACCGGCTGGGGCTTCAACCCGGTGCACTCATGGCACTGGGGCTTCGCGGCGGCGGGCGTGGGTATGGTACTCGGCTTGGTGGTGTTCGCGGTCTTCGGGCGTGGGCTGAAGGAAGTCGGACCGGCGCCGGCGGCCGCTCCCGGCGCGTGGCGCAAGCCTCTGCTTACGCTGGTGGGCACGCTTGCGCTGTGGGGTATCGTCAAACTTTCGGACACCGCGGGATTCACGTGGATCCGCTACCTGTTCATCCTCGTGCCGGTGGCGCTGATGGTGTGGTTTGGTTTTTCGCGACAGGAGGACGTGCGGCGGCTGGGCGCGATTTTCTTTTTCTTCATCGGGGCGTTTGTTTTCTGGGCCCTGTTCGAGCAGGCGGGCACCTCGCTCAGTCTTTTCGCCGACCGCTACACGGCCACGCACGTGGGTGGCGTGGAGGTGCCGTCGTCATGGTATCAGGCGGCCAACCCGATTTTTGTGATCCTGCTCGCGCCGGTGTTCGCGCTGGCTTGGACGAGACTGGGCGCGCGGCAGCCATCTAGCCCAATGAAGTTCACGCTGGGGCTGTTTTTCCTGGCGCTCGGTTTCAGTCTGATGATTCCAGCGGCGCGCCTCGCGGCGGAAGGTCGCGTGAGCCCGCTGTGGCTGCTAGGCCTTTATCTGCTGCAGACGATGGGAGAGATGTGCCTGAGCCCGGTGGGCTTGAGCACCTTCACGAAGCTGGCGCCGCGGCATTTGGTGGGGGCGATGCTCGGCATCTGGTTTCTCGGTGCGGCGTTCGGCAACAAGTTCGCCGGCGTGCTGGCGGCGAGTTTCGGCGAGGGCGAGGCGGGGCAGCTGGACCGCTTCTTCGGTCAACAGGCGCTGGCGGTGTTTATTGTGGCGGGAGTGTTCCTTGCGCTGGTGCCATGGGTGCGACGCCGCATGGGCGGGGTGCTTTGAGTTTACGATCGCGCCATGCCTGTCCGCGCCTGGTTCCCGACCTACATCTATTGTGAGACGTTGCAGCGCTCGGGGCTTGAGCGTTTTAACCGAGATCTGGCGGAGGAGTGCCGGCAGCTGCGGGATTACGACCGGGCGGGCCGGAGGTGGTCAGCGAAAAACTATCCCGGCGGATACACGAGCTACGCTTCACTTAACCAATTGCACCGGTTTTCGAGCAGCTTCGCGGATCTCGGGCGGAAGCTGGAACGGCATATGCGAAGGTTTGCCGGGCACCTCGAAATGGACCTGCGCGGACGACAGGTGGAACTAACCGATCTGTGGCTGAACATCATGCCGCCGACGGTCGCGCACTCGCTGCACCTGCACCCGTTGTCATTCATCAGCGGGACCTATTACGTGGCCACGCCGGAAGGCTGTCCGGGACTGAAGTTTGAGGATCCGCGTCTGGACCGGTTCATGGCGGCACCACCGCGACGGGAGAGCGCCCGGGAGGAGAATCGCTCCCACGTCACTTATCCAGCCGAGGCCGGTAACGTGATACTCTTCGAGAGTTGGCTGCGCCACGAGGTGCCGTCCAACCGGGTCGACGCGGATCGGATCAGCGTCAGCTTTAACTTCAACTGGCACTAAGGTTCCAGCCGAGGGACAGGCTATACCCGATTCAAACGCGTGCAGACCGTAGGGACAGGCTGTTAGGACAAAACGAGGGACAGACTGAAAAGCTCACCTAGACGGGCTTGCCCTAAAAGGGCCACTCTCAATCCACACGTTCCCCTAGCCCATTGCCGCCCAGAAGCGGGGCCCGCAAGCAGGGTAAGGCTGAGGTTATGACATACCTTCGAAGGACTGGGTTTCGTATCGCTTGCCTGGGACTTTTCCTCTCCGAGCTACGCCCAGTTAGGGTACATTTCGCCCTGAAAGCGCGATTCCCGCTGGCGAATTTAAGCTTTCCCGCCAGCGTCCTGCCATGCTCGTGATCCGTCGCATGGTAGATCGCCGGCGTGCCTACACCGCGCTGCTACTGCCCGGGGAACCTCCGCGGATTTTCCCGACGACGGATCAAGAACACGCGCGCATCCTGCAGATCTACAAACAGGACCGGGCGCACGAGGGAATCTGTAACGATTTCTCCGACTTCGGACTCGAGTCCTCACCGGCGAGTGGTCCGAAAATCGGGAGCTAACGAAAGTGCGATGTCTGACGCCCGTCCCTTTGCCCTCGTAACCGGCGCCTCGCGAGGCATTGGAGCAGCCATCGCGAGGGCGCTAGCCGCGCGAGGCTGCCGCGTCGCTGTCCATTGTAACAATCGGCGCGACCTCGCGGAGGGCGTTCGCAAGGGATTACCAGGAGACGGACATCAGGTAATCGCCGCCAACCTCTCTACTGAGGATGGCGTGGACCGGGCATGGGGCGAGGCGCTCTCCTCGTTTGGCCGGATAGATATTCTCGTGAACAATGCCGGTATATTCACGGAGCATCCGCCATTGACGACGTCGACGGACTCGTGGCGCGAAACATGGAGGACAACGTTGGCGGCCAACCTGCTCGGGCCGGCCCACCTCAGCCATCTCGCCGCCCGATCGATGGCCGCAGCCGGCGGTGGACGCATGGTCAACATTTCCTCACGCGGGGCGTTCCGCGGCGAGCCGGACGCACCGGCTTACGGCGCGAGCAAGGCAGGACTGAACGCGCTCAGCCAATCACTCGCGAAGGCGCTCGCGCCGCACAAAGTAATCGTGCTTTGCATCGCGCCAGGCTGGGTAGAAACAGAAATGGCCGCCCAACATCTTCATGGCGAAAAAGGGCAGGAACTCCTCGCCCAGCATCCGCTGGGCCGGGTGGCCACGACGGAGGAGGTCGCCCGCACCGCTGTCTTCTGTGCAATGGACGCACCCGCAGCCATGACAGGAGCCGTGTTGGATCTGAACGGCGCGAGTTACCTCCGCACCTGAGCGAGCAGCGGAGGGACAGACTTAACCCAGCGCCCCAGCGCACGGGGACAGACACAACGCCCGTAGTTAGGGTACAAGCGGGCGTAGCCTCGAGGAATCGGCTGCACAAGTCTTCCGAAATGCGGCGGAACCGAATCAAGATAGACCCTAGCGACGGGGAAGCCTGCTATCATTGTGTCACCCGTACCGTAAACGGGGAACGGCTTTTCCAACAGGCCGACCAGGAAGTGCTCAGAAGGATGATCTGGCGAGTCGCCGATTACTGCGGGTTGCAGGTCATCACTTACACAATCCTTTCGAATCACTTCCATGTTTTGGTTCGCGTCCCCGCTCAAGCCCCGGTGGCGGACGAGGAATTACTCCGACGATACGCCGTGCTTTTCTCAACCCCCGGAAACTTCGAGCCAGCGCGATTTTCGACCGTGAAGAAGATGCTGATCGAGAACGGACCTGAAGCTGAACGCTGGAGAAGACGACATTTGGCACTGATGGGCGACATCTCTCAATACATGAAGATCCTGAAGCAGCGCTTCAGCATTTGGTACAACCAAGCCCACGGGCGATTCGGCACGCTCTGGGCGGAACGCTTCAAAAGCATTCTGGTCGAAAACGTTGAGCATGTATTGGCCACGGTCGCTGCGTACATCGATCTCAACGGCGTCAGAGCAGGACTTGCGGCCGATCCGAAGGACTACCGTTTCTGCGGCTACGCTGAGGCTGTGGCCGGATGCAAAGCCCCCAGAGAGGGCCTGCAGTCGATATTCAACTCAGCCGACTGGTGCGCGGTTCAAGCGAGCTACAGGCTAAGGATCTTTGCATCAGGATCAGCACCGCGCGAGGGAAAGTCGGCTATTTCAGCAGCCGATTTTGCCGAGGCACTCAGAACCGGAGGGAAACTACCCCTGGCGACCGTTCTTCGCTGCCGCGTGAAGTACTTCAGCCACGGAGGCGCATTAGGAGGAATGGCGTTTCTCAAGGAGACACTGGCCGCAAGGCGCAAAAAAACCGGGGAAACAGTCGGGTATCCAGCATCACCCTTACCCCCAATCACTGATTGGGGCGAACTGTCCACTTTGATGCCCATAAAAGACGCCGGTCTCCACTGAGGAAAACGGGGCGCGGCGTTATCGCGTAGGCGGCAGGGCGGAGACCATCCGACGAACACGAATCTCCGCACCAAGACCGAGGTGCGCGGACAAGGATCGGCGGCGTCCAGCATGCCGCTTTTTCCTTCATGAAGCGCGGCAACCTGTCACTCAGGTCAAAACTGTTTCTGAAAGCAGTTCAGCGGTTGCAACAAGGCGGCAAAAGGTGGCCGCGGGACTCACAAGGACTCACAAAGCCTGTCCCTAGGCGAAGAGAGGAGGACTGTCCCTAGCGGAGACGGAGGAAAAACCAGCCGGCGATCAGGGCCATCCCGGCGTTAGGTAGCCAGGCAGCCACCGGAGGTTCGACAACACCCCGCGCGGCGAGGGAGGTCGCCACCGTGCTCAGTACATAATAAAGAAAGAAGAGCCCGATCGACTTAGATACTCCCACCGCCGGATTTACCCGCACTCCCGTCACCGCAAACGGAATGGCGATCGCGATCACAATCAACGGTCCCACAACCCCGGCAATCAAACCGTGATACTCCACCGCATAGGCCGCCAGCTTCGGACTTCCTTCCTTTTCCAGCTGGACGATCAGTTCGCGCAACTCCCAGAGGGAAAGACGCGTGGACTTGCGGTCGATCAAGAGCATCAGCTGCGGATCGTCCCGGTAACCAGATGCAAACTTTTCCTCGAACGGAGTGGAACTCGCCTGCTCCCCGGACTCCACATCGAAGACCATCTCTCGCCCCCTCTGAAAGACCCACCCCCCTCGCGATATATCCAGCCAGGCCTCGGCCGCCACGATGCGCACGCGCTCTCGGCGCAACGCGTCCAACTCAGATACCGAGACCCCATAGCCCCGCATCGTCCCGCGCGCGAAACGGTTGATAAACCACACCCGGCGCGCATCGGGATTATCAAACGCCACGCTTTGGACTGCGCCGATCCGATCCGTCGGTAAAGCGCGGGCAGTCTGTCCCCGGAACTCCAGATCCTCCTTGATCGCCCGCGATTGCTCGACCGACCAAGGTACGATTTCCGTGTTGAGCCACCAGGAAAGCGCGCAGCAAGCGACCCCTACCGCCCAAATCGGCGCCATCATCCGACCGAAGCCCACGCCAGCCGCACGTAACGCCGTCAGCTCATTCGACCGGTGCATGCGCCCCAGCGCATAAAGCAGCGAGACCAGCAGCGCCAAAGGCAGGACCGCCGCAAGAAAGCTCGGCACACGCACCGCCACATACCGCACCAGCAGCGCCACTCCCGCGCCCAACTCGCTGAGCGATCTGAAGTCCTCGTAGATCACCTGCACCAGCAACAACCCCACGGTCGCCGCCAACACCAGCCCGAGAATCTGCAACCACTCGCGCAGAAGATAACGGTCAAAGGTGCTCACGCGTTCCGAATTGAACGACCCTCTCCCACCGCGGAAAGCACAAACCCCATGCAAACCCGGACTCCCGTTCTCGCGCCGATCAGTTTGCCTCCTAGGTATTTCCTGCTCTCCTCAGGCCATGCTTCGTCCCCTTTTCCCCCGCTTCCTCGCCGCCCTCGCCATCCTCAGCACAGTACTTCGTGCCGCGGAACCACCACCGATTAAGGTCGGCGAATTCGCATCCCTTACCGGCAAAGAGGCCGCCTTCGGCCAATCCTCCCACAAAGGCACACTGCTCGCCGTCGAAGAAATCAACGCCGCCGGCGGCGTACTCGGACGAAAGATCCAACTCATCACCGAGGACAACCAGTCCAAGGCCGGAGAGTCCGCGACCATTGCCAAGAAACTGATCTCCCGCGACAAGGTCGTCGCCCTAATCGGCGAGGTCGCCTCCATGCGCTCACTCGAAGCAGCGCCAATCGCCCAGCAGTTTCGCATCCCGATGATCTCACCGTCGTCGACCAATCCGAAGGTTACCGAGATAGGTAATTACGTCTTCCGGGTTTGCTTCATCGATCCATTCCAGGGGGTCGTCATGGCCAAGTTCGCACGCAACTCGCTGAAGCTGAAGCGTGTAGCCGTGCTGACTTCCGTTTCCTCCGCCTACAGCGTCGGACTAGCCAAGTATTTCAAGGAGCGCTTCACCCAAGATGGCGGTGCCATCGCCCTCGAACAGCGCTTCACCGAGGGCGACAAGGACTTCAAGGCCCAGCTTACCGCCATCAAAGCCGCAAACGTGGACGGTATATTTCTCCCAGGCTACTACACGGAGGCCGCACTTGTCTGTAAACAGGCCCGCGACCTCGGACTCAACCTCCCGCTCTTCGGCGGCGATGGCTGGGAAGCGCCGCAGCTCATCAGTATCGGCGGGGCGGCTGTCGAGGGGACATACTATTCGACTCACTATTCACCCGAGAACAAATCCCCTGCCGTATCCGGCTTCGTGGAACGCTTCCGCAAGCGTTGGAACAACGAGGTGCCCGACGCCATGGCGGCTCTTGGCTACGACGCCGCCATGGTGCTGGCCGACGCCATCAAACGCGCCGGCACGACCGACAGCGCCAAGCTACGTGAAGCCCTCGCCGCCACGAAGAACCTTCCCGGTGTCACCGGCGACACAACCCTCGACGCCCAACGCAATGCCTCCAAGGCAGCCGTGGTGATCGCGGTGCGGGACGGCAAATTCAAGTTCCTCGAGACGGTAGCTCCGTAGGAGACGCGACGCGGTGCCCCATCTTCGGCCGGGGCCCATAGGCCTAGGCCACCTGGAGCAGTCCAGTTACAGCTCTTACCACGGCTTCCATACTGAGGCTCGCCTCGCTGGGGACAGGCTGGACCATTTGGGGACAGGCTATAAGACCAAGGGACAGGCTACGGAACCTGGCTACGGAACCTCAGGCTACGGAACCTGCCTAAAAAACTCAGGATGTTGTACGTTAAAGGCGGCGCCGGGTCACCTAAACGCTCATAAGCCTGTCCCCTTACGTCCTGCCCCCTTACGGCCTGAGAGTGCGGTCCGCACCGCGGAGTTGACCCTGCTAGGCGGGGTTTCAACCTCCCCCGATCCCTTTGGCCGAATTCCTCCAG
>Ga0078894_10003642_pt1 | contig 11700 bp, 14 predicted proteins | sample LauGreSu1BDMLBSD_2_FD_67506 | JGI IMG/M metagenome (GOLD analysis project Ga0078894, IMG submission 67506) | Freshwater lake microbial communities from Lake Michigan, USA - Su13.BD.MLB.SD (version 4) (version 4) | ecosystem: Environmental > Aquatic > Freshwater > Lake | place: Lake Michigan... | reverse complement strand
AAGCCCATTTAGGTAATTTACGAACTTCTTCTTGAGGGGTTCTAGCACAGTCAAAGAATGCATAAAAAGTGAGAGCTAGTAAGGCGATGGTAATCAGAAGGCGCATGGGAAGAGTTTAAACCTTTGTAATCATTAGCGCGAATGTTATCAACAGCGCAGTGAGCAATTGAAGCTCGCCAGCCTTGCCGAGCAGCGGAATCAATCTGGCACCAATGGCACCGCTGGTTATTCCTTTAATGAGTAGGTAATAGAAAGGTGCAGTAGCCAGAACAATTAGCGCCCAAGGTGTAATCACAGATGCCGCGATTGCGGCAGTAAAGGACAGTAACAAGAACAGGATTAAGAGCATCCGGGCTTTAGCATCACCCAATCTAACTGCCAAGGTTTTCTTTCCAACTGCTTCATCTTTTGGGCGATCTCTAAGGTTGTTTAATCCAAGAATTGTGCACGATAAAGCGCCCATCGGAATTGCCAGTAATAGCGCTTCCCAAGAAATCTCTTGAGATTGCGCATAGTAAGAACCGATTGTTGCTACCAAACCAAAGAAAATAAAAACTGAAACTTCACCAAATCCTTGGTAGCCGTATGGCTTCTTACCTCCGGTGTATTTCCAGCCAGCAACAATGGCTAGTGCTCCGATTAAAATCAAAAAGGGTGATGTTCGAATTGAAAGTATCAATCCACAAATCGCTGCTAGGAAATAACTAATGATTGCTGCATTCTTCACAGCACCTGCACTCTTTAGACCACTAGCAACAAGGCGAATCGGCCCAACTCGGGCTTCATCTGTTCCTCGGATTCCATCCGAATAATCATTTGAATAGTTCACCGCTATTTGCAGCAATAAACCAACGCCTAATGCGAGAAGCGCATTTACCCAGTTGATCGCTTTTCCATCAGAATTAATTAGTGAAGTTCCAATTAAAACTGGAGCAATCGCAGCCGGAAGTGTGCGCGGCCGGGCACCCGCAATCCAAGTATTCATCTTCTTATCTTTGCTTATCTATGAATATTTGGCTGGCTTTGACACGGTCTGGTTTGCCGATTCCAATTTCAGGAATCTGCGGCATAACTAAGAATTCTTTTGGAACAAATTGCTTTCCTAAATTAGTTTTCAAAAGTTCTGCAATCCGATCGTGATCAATTTCGTTATTTGAAATTAAGCAGATTTTCTGACCCCACTCTGCATCTGGGATTGCTGTAGCAAGAAAACTTATGTTAGGAAAGCTAGCAGATAATTCATTTTCAATTGCAGTCAGCGATACATTTTCACCGCCAGTGATAACCACATCATCGATTCGACCTATAACTTCAATTTCATCGCCCTTAATTTTTCCAAGATCGCTAGTAACAAACCAACCATCTTTGAAGTTCTGATCCCAGAGGTTCTGATTATCTTCATAACCACTGGCAAGTATCGGGCCCTTAATCATTAGCCGACCAGATTCATCTACTTTGACCGAGACACCAGTAAGTGCGCTCTTGTTATATACACAACCACCAGAAGTTTCAGTCATTCCATATGTAGTGATTACAGATATTCCAGCTTTCGATGCTGCTTCTAAAAGAACTTTATTTGCCGGGCTTCCGCCAACTAACACCGTCTTACAATTCTGTAAGTGTTCTAATAATTTTCGGTCACCAAAAAGTGCACGATGCAATTGAGTCGGAACAATTGCGGTGTAATCAGCTTTTTCATCTGCGCCTACAACAGTGCCACCAAGCTTTATCGCTCGGGCCAACACATTTAAACCGGCAATATGGTTTGTTGGCAGAAGTAGCGACCACACTTCACCAGGGTTTGCGTTAATCCGAGCATTTGATAAATCGGCTGATGCTGAAATTGCATCCATAGAAAGCTGGACTCGTTTATTAATTCCTGATGATCCAGTTGTGTTTACTATGACTAGGCCTGCATTCCCTTGCTGCATTGCCGTCGAAAGGGCAAGGGTCAGCGCAGGTGTTTCCCATGGGAGCCCAATATCAATTACCGAAGTTTTCATGACCCGCGTAGGCTATCCATATATTTTGTAGGAGGAAATGTGAGCAAACCCTTTAAGCGCGAGCCGGGCAGTCGGACCATTCCTAAATGGATTATTGGAAGTGGTGGCGAGGCTTTTACAGACATTGTCTATGAAGTCGCTGAAGGTATTGCGAAAATTACAATCAATCGCCCAGAAGTGCGTAATGCATTTCGTCCACAAACACTTTTTGAGTTACAAGAAGCTTTCTCGTTGGCACGCGATGATGATTCTGTCGGAGTCATTATTTTCACTGGTGCTGGCACCGAAGCGTTCTGTTCGGGCGGCGATATAAATGTTCGTGGTGATGATGGCTATCTAGGAAATGACCCACTAGCGAAAAAAGGAATTGGCAGATTAAATGTTTTAGATTTGCAGATTCAAATTCGCAGATTGCCAAAACCAGTTGTAGCAATGGTTGCTGGTTGGGCTGTTGGTGGGGGACATGTTCTACATGTTGTCTGCGATTTAACAATCGCTGCTGACAATGCAAAGTTTGGTCAGACTGGTCCGATGGTTGGATCTTTTGATGGCGGCTATGGCGCAGGTTTACTAGCAGCACATATTGGCCAGAAGAAAGCTCGTGAAATTTGGTTCTTATGTCGTCAATATGATTCAACCGAAGCGCTCGAAATGGGCTTAGTAAATACCGTTGTTCCAGTCGCTGAACTTGAAGCCGAAACAGTTTCTTGGTGTCGTGAAATGTTAAGACATTCACCAATGGCACTGCGATTATTAAAAGCAGGATTAAATGCAGCAGATGATGGACTTGCTGGCGTGCAACAACTTGCTGGCGATGCAACGCTTCTGTTCTATATGACCGAAGAAGGCCAAGAAGGCCGCGATGCATTTAAAGAGAACCGCGAACCAAATTTCAATAAATTTCCAAAGCGTCCGTAGTTAAAAATGTGGCACCTAGATAAGGTCTTCAACGATCTAACTATTGTTGCCATTCCTACTCGTACAAATTTTCGCGGCGTAACTATTCGTGAAGCAGCGCTTTTCCGTGGGCCAGCAGGTTGGTCTGAATTCTCGCCATTCGCTGAATACTCTGATGAGCAATCAGAACCTTGGTTAAACGCTGCACTTGAAGGCGCCTATATTCCTTGGCCAAAGCTAGAGCGAAATTCAATCGGCATAAATGCGACGCTTCCTAAAGTAGAAATTGATCGAGTCCCCGAAATCTTGAATAGGTTTCCAGGAGCAAAAACCGTAAAGATAAAGATTGACAGCTTTAGGAGCGACAACGAATTAGTTGAAGCGGCACTGGACTTTAATCCAGATTTTAAAGTTCGATTAGATGTCAACGGTGGTTGGGATCTTGAAACGGCTCTTCTAAATCTCTATAACTTCTACCTTCGGTTTGGCAAAGTGTTTGAATACATTGAACAGCCGTGCTTAAGAATTGAAGATTTAAAAGCGTTAAAAAAAGAGATTCCCATGAAGATTGCAATTGATGAATCAATTCGCCAGTCGCTCTCAAGTGATTTCTCAGATGTAAAAGAATTTGCAGATATTGCAATCATTAAGTGGGCGCCCTCTGGCGGCATTACGAATGCTAATAAGTTGATTGAAAAGATAGGTTTGCCAGCAGTGATTTCTAGTGCCTTAGATACCGGAATTGGAATTTCGCATGGGCTTGCCCTTGCTGCAAGCCAGAGCAATCTAAATTTTGATTGTGGACTAGCAACAACCTCACTACTTGAAAGCGATGTTGTAATCCCACCACTTGAAATAACTGCTGGCACTATCTCGGTTTATCGAACTTCACCTGACGAGAAATTAGTGGCCAAATACCTAGCACCTGCCGATCGTAGACTTTGGTGGCAGAATCGGATTGAAAGAATTTGGGAATCCGGTTTTGGCGAAAGGTGGCAAAGTGAGCAGCTCAACTGATCTAGCCCGCCAAACCATCCGCAAGTTAATCGAGTCTGGTGTTAGTGATTTCGTACTTTCTCCGGGATCAAGAAATGCACCACTTTCAATTGCGCTCCATGAGGCCAAATCACTTGGGATTATTGAATTACATATTAAATTAGATGAACGCGGCGCTGCTTTTTACGCACTTGGAATTTCTAAAGCCACCGATAGGCATGTCGCCGTTATCTGCACAAGCGGTACTGCTGCTGCCAACTTTCATCCTGCACTTCTCGAAGCCTGGCACGCAACAAATAAACTGATAGCAATTACTGCAGATCGACCTGATCGTTTGCGCAAAACTGGGGCAAATCAGACAACAGATCAAGTTGGCATGTTCCCAAATATTCCGGTATTTGATTTAGTTCCTGGCGTTAACTTCGAATTAGGAAATGGCCCGACCCATTTAAATATTCAATTTGATGAGCCACTACTTCCAACTGATTCAAATAATTGGTTAAGTGGGTTGAACGTTAATCCGATTAATAAAACCCAAGAAAGTGCAAAATCTCTAACAGTTACCGGAAATGGTTTGATTGTTATTGGCCATGATCGAGGAACCCTTGCCGCCCCTGAAATAGCGAAGTTCATCGAGAGCTCTGGGCTGCCAGTGATTTCTGAGGACCCACTTACATTTTCAAATTCGGTTAGTCATGCAAGTGCATTTTTAAGCGACGAAGTTATTCGAAATTATTTGAAACCAGATTTTGCAATTGTAATTGGCCGAACCACGCTATCTCGAAGCATCAATAACTTTCTGAATCTGGCTGAAAAAACTTATGTGATTGATCCACGAATTTCAACTATTGATACAAAGCGAACCGCCTCGCAAGTATTTTTTGCACTGCCAAAGCTTGAGGTTACAACGCTAAACCAAACCTGGATTTCGGATTGGAATGAAATCTCAAAGTTAGCTTCGAAAGTTATTGACGAGGATCAAAGTTGGAGCGAACAGAACGCACTACGGACAATCGCTGCAGGTGTGCCAAATGGCTCTGCTTTTTTTGTTGGTTCCTCTCGCCCAATTAGAGATATCGAAGCGTTTGCAAAACCTCGTGCCGGGATTGAAGTCTTTGCAAATCGAGGACTAGCAGGAATCGACGGCAACTTATCAACGATTTTTGGTATATCTAATTGCTTTGAGCGCACTTATGCAGTCATTGGTGACTTAACTTTTTTGCATGATCTGACTGCTCTACTTGCACTGCCAACAAACAACTTAACGGTCTTTATTATTGATAATAATGGTGGCGGGATTTTCTCAACTTTGCCGCAATCTGGTGTTTCTGGATTTGAAGAAATCTTTGCTACTCCACAGAATCAAGATCTTGCCAAAATTATTTCGAGTTTTGGTGTCAGTGTAATCAAGGTAAAGACCAGCTCAGATTTGAATCTAATATTTGCTCAGAATAAGCCAGGATTAAATTTTGTTATTGTGGAAGTTCCAGACCGGGAATCAATGGCAACTAAATTAGCGAAGACCTATTCTCGTATTTCAAGTGCGGTTCGCATCGGACTTAACTTAGCCTGACTCTCAGCTAATTCATCTTCCGGATTGGAACCAGCAACAATTCCGCAACCGCTAAATATTCTCATAGATTTTTGATCATCCGAAAGTTCGCCAGTCCTAAGTGCAATCCCAATTTCACCATCGCCTCGTGCATCAATCCAACCTACGGGACCGGCATACCGACCACGATTCATTTCTTCTAATTCATTTATCACAGCGCTTGCGGCTTCAGTCGGGGTTCCACAAACAGCAGCCGATGGATGAAGCGAAGCAATTAATGCAAAGATGTCGATAGGAGTTGTTGCATCGTTAACTACCCCAGTTACATCTGTAGCCAAGTGCATAACATTCGCTAGGTGTAGAACAAATGGAGATTCAGGAACATTTGTTGAGGAACAGTAAGGGGATAAGGCTTCAGCCACTGATCGAACTGCATATTCATGCTCCTCTAAATCCTTAGAGGATTTAGCAAGTGATGCCGCTAGCCCTAAATCTTTTGCTTCATCACCAGATTTACGAATAGTTCCTGCCAGAATTCTTGAGGTCACAAGTGACTTATTTAAGCGAACCAAAAGTTCAGGTGTAGCGCCAATTAAATTAGCGACCATAAAGACCCATGTTGATGGGTAATTCGCACTTAAATAAGTAATCAAGTTTCGCTTTGAAATAACCTCAGTATTTCTAGCAATGAGATCTCGTGCTAAAACGACCTTTTCCAGATCACCATTTTTAATTTTGGCGACTGCCTTTGCAACGCTGTTTTTCCATGCTGGATCAGAGAGTGCACCGGTTTCAAAGGTGAGTTCACCAATAGATTTTGCACCTTTAAAGTCAAAAATTGCTGGCGAGCTACTGTCGCCGATCCAGGTGATCCAGGACTTATCTCCCCGTTTTCCAATAATTATTTCCGGGATTATTAATTTAGATTCCTCAGCAGAATCAAAAGAGAAAGAAGAAAAAAGAATTGGACCCGTTCCGCTGCCATGAACACTGTTTTGAATCTTTAAAGTTGCAAGTTGTTCATGCCACCACTTTCGAGCATCTGCAAAACGATTCTTTCCTTTTACACTGGTGCTTTTCCATTCACCAAACCCGATTAAACCATCGCCGCCACGAATCCATGAGGTAGTCAGTTCTAATTCGGTGGCTGCTAACTCAAGCGCTGGATGCTCGCCAAGAAGTTCAGTAGTTATATTTATGGGCACGTTTAATCAATAACTTTGTTATGAGCGCTTTGCAACATATTTCCAGACTGCAGGTAGCGCAGTGCTGGCAATAGCAATCTTTATGATTTCACCAAATATAAATGGAGTTAAACCCTTTTCAAAAGTCCAGAGCCAACTTTGGCCGGTATATAGATTTAGCCAGAGAAGACCAATCGCAAAAATAACTAAATTTCCAATGATCATTGTTGGGATTACCGTTTTGATCTTCTGATCCCATTTGCGTCCAGCCAAAGCACCAAGGACTACTGATGAAATCAACATTCCAACAAGATAACCGCCAGTTGGCCCAACAATTCGCTCAATTCCGCTAGTTCCAGAAGAGAAGATTGGCGCACCAGCCATTCCCATTAACAAATAGAAAGCAATGGTGCTAAATCCAAGTCCAGCGCCGTATGCGGTTCCGAGTAATAAAACTCCAAGTGTTTGACCAGTAAATGGAACCGGAGATCCAGGAATTGGAAAAGCAATTTGGGCCATCACGGCGAGGAATACGGTTCCGGTAAGGATCAAAGAAATTTGCGATGCCACAGTTGAACGAGTGATAAATACAGATTTAAGGGTGCTTACTTGTGAAACCTGAACCATTTGGCCAACCTCGTTTCCTTTTAATTTGTGGTCGGAGCCTACTACCACGAGAATATACGCGTGAGTAGAGCTGATTTAGGTAAGGAACCCGAAGAGGTTTCGGCGATGTTCGATGGCGTTGCCCGTCGATACGACTTACTAAATGACCTGCTAAGCCTGGGGCGAACCAAAGCGTGGCGCAAAGTTGCCACATCAATAATCGCGCCAAAACCAGGAATGCGAATTCTAGACATCGCAGCCGGAACCGGATCTTCAAGTCGACCACTTGCTGATGCCGGAGCAGAAGTAATCCCACTAGATTTTTCAAAAGGAATGTTAGAGGCAGGGCGTAAGCGTCATCCAGATTTAGCATTCACGCAAGGAGATGCGCTCGCACTTTCATTTAAAGAAAATGAATTTGATGTAACAACAATCTCTTTTGGATTACGAAATACATCTGACACAAGTAAGGCGTTACAAGAATCTTTTCGGGTTTTAAAACCAGGTGGGCGAATGGTCGTTGTTGAATTCTCGCAACCAACAAATCGAATCTTTAGAACTATCTATCTTCGCTATTTGATGCGCGCACTTCCGACGGTCGCAAGAAAAGTGTCATCTAATCCCGATGCATATGTTTACTTAGCCGAATCTATTTTGGCCTGGCCTAATCAAATTGGCCTTGCAGAATTGATGAAGGCGGCCGGTTTTGGAAATGTCCAATGGAAGAACTTGACCTTCGGCATTGTCGCTATTCATACGGGAGTAAAACCGTGATTGATGCCACAAGTCTGACAACCCATGCCGATTCACATTTACAAATTGTGACCTATAACGCCTAAACCCGTAGACTCCCTTGCTGTGAATCCATACGTACCGATCCTGGTAATTGGCGCAATTGGCTTCGGCTTCGCAATTTTCTCGATTGTTGCAGCTGCAGTTACTGGTCCAAAACGTTACAACCGGGCAAAAGTTGAGGCATATGAGTGCGGTATTCAACCCTCTCCGCAAGCCGCCGGTGGTGGGCGATTCCCAGTTAAGTATTTCTTAACCGCAATGTTATTTATTATTTTTGATATTGAAATTGTTTTCCTTTATCCATGGGCAGTAACTTTTGATCAGTTAGGCCTTTTTGGTTTAGTTGAAATGGCTATCTTTATCGCAACAGTTTTTGTTGCGTATACCTATGTTTGGCGCCGCGGCGGATTGGAATGGGATTAATTCCATGGGTCTAGAAGAGAAATTACCAGCAGGCTTTGCATTAACCTCAGTTGAAAAACTTGCAGGGTATATGCGTAAGAATTCGCTCTGGCCAGCAACGTTTGGTCTTGCTTGTTGCGCAATTGAAATGATGGCATTTGGTGGCGGTCGATACGATGCAGCGCGATTTGGAATGGAAGTTTTCCGAGCATCACCTCGCCAAGCAGATTTAATGATTGTTGCGGGTCGAGTTTCAAATAAAATGGCTCCAGTTCTTCGCCAAATTTATGATCAAATGGCTGCACCTAAATGGGTTATTGCAATGGGCGCATGCGCATCTTCTGGTGGAATGTTTAACAATTACGCAATTGTGCAAGGTGTTGACCACGTAGTTCCGGTAGATATTTATTTACCAGGTTGTCCACCTCGCCCAGAAATGTTGATGGATGCAATTTTGAAATTGCACGAACATATCGGCAGCGAAAAACTTGGTGTAAACCGCGAGCAAATTATTCGAGAAGTTGAAGCAGCAGCACTTGCTGCAAAACCAACTCACCAGCTAAAGGGCCTGCTTGCATGAGCGAAAACGTAGGAATGTTTGGCGCCAGTGGTTCTGGAGATACCTCAGGATTTGGTGGGCTAGTTCGTAGCGCTGCAAGCTTTGGTTCAAGCGAGCGGCCATATGGCAGTTATTTTGATGAAGTTACCGATGAATTGGAACGTGCCTATCCAGAGTTCAGTGATGCAATTGAAAAAGTAATTGTTGATCGCGGCGAACTCACTCTCCATATTAAGCGCGAAAAACTATTTGAAACTGCCATGAAATTACGCGATACCGAATCACTTCGATTTGAAGTATGTCTCGGAGTTAACGGTGTTCATTATCCTGAAGATAAAGATCGCGAACTGCATGCGGTTTATCCATTACTTTCAATGACGCATAATCGTCGGATTAGATTAGAAGTTAGCGTTTCTGATTCTGATCCACATCTTCCATCATTGGTCGAAGTTTGGGCCGGAAACAATTGGCACGAACGCGAAACTTGGGACATGTTTGGAATTATCTTTGATGGCCATCCAGGTTTAACTCGCATCTTGATGCCAGATGATTGGCCAGGACATCCGCAACGAAAAGATTATCCACTTGGTGGAATTCCAATCGAATACAAAGGTGCAACTGTTCCTGCGCCATCTGAACGTAGGTCTTACCGATGACACTTCACGACGCATACGCATCTGCAACCGAAACAACTGAAGGTCGCGTTTATTCAGTAACCGGTGGCGATTGGGATTCACTTGTAACCGAGATTGGTCAAACTAAAGAAGAACGCGTTGTTGTAAACATGGGCCCACAACATCCATCAACCCACGGAGTGCTTCGTTTAATTCTCGAACTTGAAGGCGAAACAATTACTGAAGCTCGTGCTGGTATTGGTTATTTACATACCGGCATTGAAAAGAACACCGAATATCGCACCTGGACCCAGGGCGTCACCTTTGTGACCCGCATGGATTATTTGGCACCAATTTTCAATGAAACTGCATATTGCTTAGGAGTAGAAAAACTTCTAGGAATCACAAACGATATTCCAGAGCGCGCAAGCCAAATTCGCGTTCTAATGATGGAGCTAAATCGCATCTCATCTCACATGGTTGCGCTGGGCACCGGAGCACTTGAACTTGGCGCACTTTCACCAATGATCTTTGCCTTCCGCGAGCGTGAGAAAGTATTAGATGTTTTCGAAATGGTTTCAGGCCTTCGCATGAACATGGCATATGTTCGTCCTGGCGGTGTTGCCCAAGATTTACCAAAAGGCGCAGTAGCAAAGATTCGCGAAACCGTAAAAGAGTTACGTCATAACTTTAAAGATAATGAGAAGTTATTGGTCGGAAACACAATTTGGATGATGCGAACAAAAGGTATTGGGTATTTAGATCTAGCTGGTTGCACAACTCTTGGTATTACCGGACCAGTTCTTCGCTCTGCTGGAATGCCATGGGACCTTCGCAAGACAGATCCTTACTGTGGTTATGAAGATTATGACTTCGATGTAATCACAACAGATACCTGCGATGTGTATGGTCGATTCTTAATTCGTATGCAAGAACTTGAACAATCACTTCGAATTATTGAACAAGCTTGCGACAAGTTAGATAAATCTGAAGGTCAACCAGTAATGGTTGCGGATAAGAAGATTGCTTGGCCATCACAGCTTTCAGTTGGAAGCGATGGAATGGGTAACTCGCTCGAACATATCCGCGAAATCATGGGAACTTCTATGGAATCACTTATTCATCACTTCAAATTAGTGACCGAAGGTTTCCGAGTTCCAGCGGGCCAGGTTTATGCAGCAGTTGAATCACCACGTGGTGAGACCGGTGTTCACTTGGTTTCTGATGGTGGCACTAGACCTTATCGAGTGCACTTCCGCGAACCTTCTTTCAATAATCTTCAAGCAACATCTGCAATGGCCGAAGGCGGAATGATTGCCGATGTTATTGGCGCAGTCGCATCAATTGATCCTGTTATGGGAGGGGTTGATCGCTAATGGAATTCACTTCTGATCAATTAAAAATTATGGATTCAATAATCGCTCGCTACCCAAGGTCTCGTTCTGCAGTAATGCCACTGCTTCACTATGTGCAAGCACTTGATGGTTACGTAACACCACGTGGTATCGAAAAGATTGCAGAACTACTTGATATTTCCACCGCTGAAGTAACGGCAGTTTCCTCGTTCTATACCCAATATCGAACAGAACCTGCGGGCGAATACCACGTGGGTGTTTGCATTAATACATTATGTGCGGTCATGGGTGGCGATGAAATTTATAAATCACTTGAAGATCACCTTGGTATAAAGAATCATGAGACAACTGCAGATGGCAAAGTATCAATTGAAAGAATTGAATGTAACGCTGCATGCGATTACGCACCTGTTGTGATGGTCAATTGGGAATTTTATGACAATCAAACTCCGCAGAGCGTTAAGGATTTAGTTGATAGTGCTCGCTCCGGAAATCCAAAAGCTCCAACACGTGGACCTAAGACTCTTCGCACTTGGAAACAAAATTCAGAAGTTCTAGCTGGCTTAAATGATGGACTTGCAAATGAAGGTTTAGCAGCAGGCGAAGCTACTCTGCTTGGATTACGAATTGCTAAAGGTGGAAAATAAATGAGCAAATTAACTCCAGTCCTTTCAGCACACTGGGATGAGAAAGATTCATTCACAATTGAAGGCTATAAGCGCAATGGTGGATATAAC
>Ga0078894_10003641_pt1 | contig 11703 bp, 13 predicted proteins | sample LauGreSu1BDMLBSD_2_FD_67506 | JGI IMG/M metagenome (GOLD analysis project Ga0078894, IMG submission 67506) | Freshwater lake microbial communities from Lake Michigan, USA - Su13.BD.MLB.SD (version 4) (version 4) | ecosystem: Environmental > Aquatic > Freshwater > Lake | place: Lake Michigan... | reverse complement strand
ATTCAACATTGCGAATAGCCTGAACCATGGCTTTGAGTTCTCTCGGTTCAAGGCTTGCCTTATGATCCGGACCTGGCAAGCGACGATCTAGAGTGAAGTGTTTTTCAATAACCGAGGCTCCTAATGCCACTGCTGCGATAGGAATTTCTATCCCTAGTGTGTGATCTGAATATCCGACAGAAACATTAAACGATTTTTGTATGTTCAGCATGGCTTTTAAGTTTACATCGGACATTGGCGCTGGATAAGCCGTTGTGCAGTGAAGAACAGAAATTCGGTTTCGGGAAGTTCCAGAATCCTCGAGAATATTTAAAGCTGATTCAATTTCCGGCAAATTTGACATACCCGTGGACAAAATTACTGTTTCTCCAAGGGCTCCGATATGTCGTAGATATGGCAGATTAGTTATTTCTCCTGAAGGAATTTTAAACAGTTTCTGTCCAAGCCGCACCAGAAGATTAACACTAGATATATCGAAGCCTGTTGAAAAAAAACCGATGTTTCTCTTTAGGCTGTGAGCAATCAGTTCTCGATGAGTATTCTCACTAAGCTCAAGTTTACTAAGCATCTTATGTTGTGATTCGGATATATCGGTTGATAGGAGTTGATACTCGGCTTTTGCTGCATTCGGTATGACCATATGATCTGCATTTAATGTTTGGAATTTGACTAAATCAGCACCTGAATCGGCTGCAACATCAATTAGTTGCTTCGCAATAGAAACATCACCGTTGTGATTTACACCAGCCTCAGCAATAATAAGGGTTCTCACTTAAATCTATCTCCGATCTTAGGGAGTGCACAACCTGTCCATTTGGTAACTCGGACTAAACCATCTAAGGTTTTAACAAGAAATGCACCTTGCTCAATACCCACAACACTTCCCGAAATACCACTGTAATGAGGGGCATTTATGAGAAGCTCAACTTTGTTAATCTTGACTTCATGGCCACGAAGCCAAGTCCTAGCTTGCGGGCCTGGGTCGCAGATTGCTCGTACAAAGTTAAAAACTTGTCGAGAAGTTGTGTTCCAATCTAAATTTTCATCACCTTGAATTCGTACCCGACAATATGAACCGATAGGATGTATCTCCATCTGTTTTTGTGTATGTTGAGTGCCTGATTGTAAAAGTTTTATAGATTCATAGAGAAGCGAACCGCACTCTCCGTATGCAGTTTTCAAAAGTGTTGCGTAGTCGTCACTATCTTTTATCTCAAAACTCTTTTGGAGAATTATATCTCCTGTATCAATTCCCTCATCCATAAAGTGAACAGTAATCCCAAATTCACTTTCATCATTTATTAGGACCCAGTTAAGCACATTTCTTCCTTTATAAAAAGGTAATTTCCCTGCATGGCAATTGATCGCTTTGAGAGGGGTGAGGTCTATGAGTTTCTCTTTAAATATTTGATTGAAAGACATTGAAACAAATAAATCACATTTATATGGACGAACTAATTCAAGGAATTCTATTGAGTTGACATTGGGGTGGGTGAAAAAGTTGATTCCATGTTTTTGTGCCAAAGATTTGAGTATTTCATCTGGATTTTCACTTCGAGCGCAAATAAATTTAATCTCTAGAGTTTCATCAGAAAGGATTCTAGTGAATGCTTCATGCGACCACGGTCCATCTGCAAAATAGCCAATTTTTAACTTTTTCATTAGATGCTCGGACTACTTGGAATATTTATGAGCCTTTTTGAGAATGAGTTTGAAAACTGCAAATCCATGGAGGGGCAACTAACATATGGAGGTAGAGAATTTATCAATTCCCAAGCCGGCCTTGTCATTATTCCGTCTTTGTTGGTAACCTCAAGAATCAGGTCACGTTGATGAGCCTGACTTTTATCTAAGATTAAAGTCTGTAACCAATAATTGCTCTGGCAGTTAATAGCTTCAGCAAATAAATTGATTCCTTCTATTTTTGCAAAAGCTTCTTCGTATTTCTTAAAAAGGTTCCTCTTTGCAACCAGCTTTCCAGGCAGTTGTTCTAATTGAGCACACCCCAGTGCTGCATTTAAATTTGGCATCCGATAGTTGAAGCCAATTTGATCGTGGCGAAATTCCCAAACGTGGGAAGTTTTTGCAGTTGTAGTTAGGTGTTTAGCTTTTTTTGCTAACTCAGAATCGTTAGTTAATATTGCACCACCTCCACCTGTTGTGATTGTCTTATTTCCATTAAAACTGAGAGTCCCTAACATACCAAAAGTTCCAGTGTGTTTCCCTTTGAAGTAACTTCCAAGTGACTCTGCTGCATCTTCCACTAATGCAATGTTAAAATCATTGGATATAGCCAACAAACCGTCTAGGTCATTTGGATGTCCAAAAGTATGCATTGGCATAAGGGCACGGATTACACGACCTGATTTTCTATTGATGCATTGGCCCGACACTTGAGAAGTGCTCCTCGAAAGATAGTTTTGTAACTCATTTACATTCATTCCTAAAGTGTTTTCCTCACTATCAATAAAATGAGGAGTCGCATTGCAATAGGAAACTGCATTGGCTGTGGCAACAAAAGTGAGTGCGGGGATTAGTACTTCATCTCCAGCCTTTACTCCCGCTAATCTCAGGGCAATATGCAGTGCAGCTGTGCCGTTGACCACAGAAATTGCATGTTTTGCACCAGTAAATTCTGCTAAATCCTTTTCAAATTGATCTACAAACTTACCTACAGATGAAACATAGGATGAATCCAAGCACTCCTTTAAGTATTTCCACTCATTCCCTTCAAAACTAGGCTCATGGAGAGAGATTTGGCCAGCTCCGACGACGCTACGGATAGCTTTCAGAACTTCCTCGGGCAATGTATTACCTGATTTTATGTTCATCACAAGTTGTATATACCCGACTTATAGTTACTGCGATTTCCTGGGTGAGCAAACCAATTGACTGTCTCATTTAGTCCTCGCTTGAACCCTTCTCTACCTGCATAATCTGGGTGCCACTTTAATACAGCGAGTGCTTTAGCATTGTCCGCCCAAAGACGTTCTACTTCAGAATTTTTCGGACGGAGTCGTTCATCTTCACAACTAATTTCTATTGATGAACCCATTAACTCTGCAATCAATTGTACAGTATCGCTAATTGCTATTTCGAAATTACTCCCAAGATTAATTACTTCACCTAATCCATTTTGAGCCATGAGGGCTGAGATAAAACCCGCAACTGTATCTTTAACATAACTAAAATCTCGTGTTGGAGTAATGGTGCCAAGTTTTATCTGACGTGCGCCAGATGCAATTTGGGTAATGATCGTAGGAATCACAGCTCGGGCAGATTGCCGAGGTCCATATGTATTAAATGGTCGAATTATGACTACTGGCAAATTAAAGGAAGCAAAAAAGGAATAAGCGAGTTGGTCGGCTGCGATTTTTGTCGCAGCATAAGGCGATTGCCCTTGCAGCGGATGCTGTTCAGTTATTGGAACAAATTGTGCTGATCCATAAACTTCACTGGTTGAAGTATGAATAACTCGTTTGATTCCAAGTTCACGCGCAGCTTGCAAAACATTTAGCGTACCCTTTATGTTTGTATCTACATAGGTGTCAGGTGAGTGATATGAAAAGGGGATTGCGATTAGTGCGGCAAGATGGAGTACCGCATCACAACCTTTCATGGCTTCTTTAATACCGTGTGGATCACGAATATCGCCTGGTATGACTGTAAACTGGTTTTTAACATCATCACCGCAATGGTCTAACCACCCCCATGAATTGAAGGAGTTGTAGTAGACAAAAGCTCGAACTTTAAAACCCTGACGAACAAGAGCTTCGGTAAGGTGAGAACCAATAAATCCATCCGCGCCTGTAACTAGAACGGTTGAGCCAGCCTTGACTGAAGACACTGCAACCTCCAAAAAACTAATTAATCAGAGCCTAATTCTCTCCTACTTACCCCTGACTAGACAATTCTAAATCACTTAGTGTTTGGATTAACTGATTTGATTTGGGCTGAATATGCATATTCAACACAACCGAGCCACTTTTAACCTGCATAAGCAGTTCAAGTCAAGCTTTGGACAAAGATGACCGCTTGTACTCCAAGTATCAGGTGACTAATGATCGCTATACAGATACGCCGTGACTTACCAAGTGCTCCGGCCACCATCAATTACCAAGTTCTGTCCGGTCATATATGTGGATGCATCAGAGCATAAAAATTGAATTGCGGAACGATATTCATCGGCATTTGCCATACGACCAAGAGGTATTAGTGCAGATAATTTCAAAATAAACTCATCACTCTGCCCATTAAAAACTCCACCAGGGGACAGTGCATTGACTCTTACACCCGAGTTACACCAATAGGTTGCCAAATACTTTGTAAGTCCAATCAAGCCTGACTTTATCACTGAGTATGTTACCGGCTTCACTGGTTGCTCATCTGGTTGAATTCCACTTTTTTGATAAAGCCGTTGATCTGGTGAAATAATCGATAGGTCTGAAGCGACATTGACTATTACTCCACCACCATTTTGAGCCATTGCGCTCCCGAAGACTTTTGAACAGAGAAAAGATCCAGTTAGACCAACACGTAATTGATACTCCCAATCTTGCAAATCAAAATTTTCAAGCCTTGTTTTTTGTCCTGCTTCAGAGACAAGGTCGTACTTTGGATTGATTGCTGCATTATTGACCAATATATTTACTAGAATTCCGGCATTATTTAATTCACTCTTTAAATCATTCATAGAATCTTCAGAAGTTATATCCGATACACTAAAAACCAACTTACTTTGTGGATATTCATCTTCCAACCTTATTCTGGCTTGCTCAAGTTTTTTAGGATCAATGTCCTGGAGTACAACGTTTGCACCGATATCCAATAGGGCTCGCACATGCTCCATTCCTAACAATCCAGCTGCACCGGTGATTAGGGCCCATCTATTCCTGATCTCGAATTTTCCAAAGTTAATTTCGTTTTTTGCTATCACAGTGACTGCCCCCCATCAATTGGCAACACGGCTCCTGTGATACTTCGTGAATTCGTGCCAGCCAGAAAAGAAACGGCACTGGCGATTTCCTGGGGTTCAATAAATCTGCCCAAAGGGACTTTTTGATTCAAAAATGCTTCGACGTCTAACCTATTTTTGGTCAATTTATGATCCCATACCGATCCTTGGAAATACACATTCCCAGGTGCAATCACATTAAAACGTACTCCTTGTTTTCCATATCTCGCCGCCATAGTTTTCATGAACATATTCAATCCTGCCTTAGCAGTGCTGTACCCAATCGGAGCCTCGATTGTGGGATCTTCACCACAAATTGAAGAAATTGCAATTACATTTCCTTGTACTTGAATTAGTGACTCAAGAGCAATTTCAACTAGATTCATTGCCGAATGTAGATTTGTTCTCAAGTAGTAGTCCCTTGATTCGGCGGAACTCGTCTGCATTTTTTGTGCCTTACCGGAACCCACATTACATACAAGCAAGTCAATCTTCCCATAATCTCGCAAAACTTCTGTAACTAGTTTTTTACATTCTTCATAATTTATTACATCAGCAATTTTATGTGCCTCACCAATTATCTCTTCTGGGTCGACATTCGATCTTGAATTTTGAATAACCAAAAAACCATCGAGAACTAATTGTTCTGCAATGACTTTACCAATTCCCCTAGTAGAGCCAGAAACTAGAGCTACCATTCGAGTTGAAGTCATGTTGTCGCTCTAATCCAGTTCATAATTTGTGTTCTATATGTTGAGAGTGCCTCGGCATGATTACCACTTCTAGATCTGGCTGTTTGCATGATCAAGTTTCCCATATATCCGTGAATAAAGAGGCAATTAAAAACTTTCGGGAAATCTGCGCTTCCTTCTCCAAGTGGCACTGTTGATCCGCCCAAAACTCGATCCTTTACATGTACGTTGATTACTCTATCCCCTATTGCCTCGAATTCCTCGGTTGGGTCAAATCCTAACGAAGCGCTATTTCCAATGTCGTAGTTAACCCCAAAGCACTCGTCATCGAATTCTGACATAAAATCTGAGAGTAGGTCTGGTCTTAAATCAGATTCGAATGCTATCTTTAAATCTTCTCTTAAAAGTAAATCACGAATCGGGTCAAAGAATTTTCTTATTTCGTTGTTACTTATTGAGGCGGGTATGGTTGAATTATCCACTAGTGGAATTACTAGAATTCTGGCCCCTATTTTGGCCATCCCTGATAAGACTGACTCAAGACCGGAAAATGTCCGACTTGAATTAGATTTCCATGGTGGATTTTCCATGAAATAATCGCAAGTTACTGAGGGAATCACCAAATTGAACGTTGTTTTTAATCGATTAATCTCGCTTTGCCCGTCAGGAGTTATCAAGGGGTTAGAGGAAAAATTCTCAGAATCGATTGTCCATTCAATTTTTTTCAGAAAAATTGTTGGGGCTATTTTGAATTCGTCTTGCCAGGAATTCCACGGAAAGGATTGAATCCGTCCATCTCGAATTGGAGAAAGCCTACCTTGCATGAATCCGATTTTTTGAGAATCCATATGCTACTCAGCCCTTGTGTAATCTATTTGTTCTTGAATTGATACGGTGTAGGTCCAGAACCACTACTAAGATTTGACCAAGATTGAATTTGGCTAGGTATATCTACGCCTACATTTCCGCTCCATGTTTCAAGTAATGAGTTAAAGACTGGTCCAACCTCGCCATTTCCGATTGGAACACTGTTTAGGGAAGTCACTGGAAGCATACAAAAAGGAGTTCCAGTCATGAATGCTTCATCCGCGGTGTAAACATCATAAGGTTCAATATTTTTCTCAATGACTTCCATATTTAATTGTGGGCCAATTTCATCAATTATGTATTGCCTTGAAATTCCCCTAAGGATATTGCGGCCTTCTGGAGTATAGATGACGCCCTTCTTTACAATAAAGAAATTGTCACCTGTTCCTTCGGCAATAAACCCATCAGTATCAAGAAGCAAGGCCCAGTTATTGTCACCTTCGTACTGGGATGCTTCAATATTTGCTGTGAGGTAAAAAAGTCTACTTCGATTCTTTATCTTTGGATCCATAAGTGCAGCTGGAATAGCACGTTGTGAAGTTATCACAGCGTTTATCCCCTTATCAAAGAGCGGACCCATTGAAGAGACTGTCCAACGAAGTGGAAAATCCGCGATAACTACATTAGTTCCTTTGTGGAGGCCCTCGATATCCTGGTAGATGCCCAATAATCCTCGTGATACATCTATCATTAACCTATGCTCGTCATCTTCTCTAAAATTGATTCATTTACTTTGATAGTCTCATAGCATGCCTTTTCTAATTCGTCTCTTGTCATTGGCATTGGTATTCGCAAAATAGAGAGACCCACAAATAATCTATCAATATGCTCACGTAATTTAAATTGCTCTCCATTAAATGAGCGGGTCATTTCGAAAACCATATCACCAAACATTAACGCTGAATCGTAGATGGATATTTTAGCTTCCGACTCTGGCACAAATTCGCCATTCAAATAAACTACTCTGCCCGATTGTGGCATTTAGCTATCTCCCGCCCTAGTTCCTGATTTGCTTAAGATTATCATGCCAAGCAATTATGTCTTGAATTGTAAATTGTGCGTTTACCGGGTAAAGAGTTTCATATAGAGTGTTCATATATCCGTATTGTTCGGGTGTATTTACGTCCAAGACAATATCTGGACGTGCAAAATTTTGTGGGCAACTGATAGTTGAAACAGGACACCACAGTTGATTTACAGGAGTTTGAGTTGCATAGTCAAAAAAATTCAAATGCACGTGTTCTCTTTTATGGCTATCTCTCTCATTAGTCCAAGCGTGCTTCAATAATTCAAAATCAAATATTTCGGCACCAATTCCATCCGGATAACCTGAATTATAAATCTCAGCTAGATTCGACGAGAAGCCAGGGGTTACTAGACCTAAATGATGTTCAATTATTCTATCAATTTCGGTACTCTGTGGAGTTGGATTATCCGCAGGTATTCTCACCACATATTTGGCATTAAATTTTTTAGCGGCTTGGTAATATCTGTCCACTAAATCATCTTCGCTGCCTACAAATACAGCAATTCCAAGTTCACCTGCAATTTTTAAAAGCACTTTGTTTTCTTCTGTATTTGGAACAGCTAAAACGATTTGATCAATTCTTTTTGCAGGGATTACTCGCTCCAAAACTCTATACACCAAAGGCTTCCCGGCCAGTGGCATCAAAGACTTGCCGGGCAATCTAGTAGAACCCATACGAGCCTGAATAATCGCAACTACTTTTTGAGACAAGTTCTTAACCTTCTATTGAAATGCGTAACTTCTCTCTCGTTTTCATTTCAGCCTCTCCAAGATCTTTTTGCCCTGTACCCAAAATTGCTGGTATTGCTCTTACTGTTTCTACAAAGTTCGATAGGGAGTGAGTTTCAATTGATGCTGCTTGGTCGGATCCATACATAGCGCGATCAAGGGTTATATGTCGCTCTAGCGAACTGGCCCCCAGCGCGACTGCCGTAGTACAAACTTTTATCAATGATGATTCATGTCCAGAATATCCAACATTAACTTCGTAACGGTCCCTCAACATTGGAATACACAGTAAATTCGCATCTTCTTCCTTCATTGGATAAGTGCTATTGCAATGCATTAACTCGAAAGGGCATTTTGCATCTCTAAAAATCTTAACGACTCGGTCTAACTCATCCAAGGTTGACATTCCAGTTGAAACAAATGTTTTCTTTCCCTCAGAAGCGATTAACTTTAATAGTGGAATATTGCCAAGCATAGGTGATGCCACTTTATTAAATTCACAATTGAATTGTTGTAAAAATATTTGTGCATCTAGGTCCCAGGCGGAAGCAGTCCACGCCAATCCCTTTTCCTCGCAGTAACTGTCAATCTCCTTGTAGTCTTCGCTTGAAAATTCAAGGCCTTCCTTTTGCGCGCGCTGGGTGCTCCCCCATGGGCTCTCACGTGGTGAATCTAGAAACTCTTGTGTGTAAACTTTATCAATTGTCCGTTTTTGAAACTTGACAGCATCGAAGCCAGCGTCTGATGCTGCGTCAATTAATTTCTTCGCAAGGCTTAAATCCCCATTATGGTTGATTCCAATTTCAGCTATTAGAAATAAACTCACGTAACTCTCCTTGTGCTATAGGGGGAAACCTAGAATTAACTCTATACCCTCACGCACAAAGCCTTGCCCACCATTAGTCGAAAGCGTAAAAGTCGCAGTTTTCTTTATGAGGGGATGGGCATCTGCTGGCGCAAATGAAGCACCGACTTTCTGCATTACTTCCAGATCATTCAGATCGTTACCAAAGTAAAGAGTCCCGGAAAAAGGGTTCGGTAACTCTGGTCGGTTTGTTAAAAACCACTGTTCTAAGTACTGAGCTTTTTTTCTCACTCCAGAATAGCAAGCAATGCCCATTTTTTCGCACCGTTTAAGCACTAGGGGATTGCTCTCAGTAGATAGTACAAATGCATTTATCTTGATTTCCGCACTACCAATATAACTATTTAATAGAGTCACTCCATAGCTATCTGCACGAGAACATCGAACGCTTTCTGAACCTTGATCATCAACATAAACAAAGTTGTCTGTGAATACTCCATCAAAGTCAAAAACAATAGTATGCAGATTTTGAATTGAGATTATTTCACTGCTCAAAGCCCATCTCCATTTCTGCAAATTCACAAAATGTGTGTCCAATCAGGAGATGTATTTCCTGAATCCTTGCTGTTTCTGAGGATTTCACCACGATTGAGTAATCCGAAATTTTGGCAGCTGCGCCGCCTCCCTTACCAAGTAGTGCGATAGAAGTGACTCCTATATCTTTTGCTTTACGGAGGACTCGAAGAATATTTTCGCTATTTCCTGATGTTGAAAGAGCAACTAATACGTCACCTTCTTTGGCAAGGCCTTCAAGTTGCCGAGCAAAAATTTCATCATATCCAAAGTCGTTTGCAATACATGTTATTGCTGAAGTATCAGAATTTAGTGAAACAGAGGGTAGTGGGCGCCGATTATTCTTGAATCGCCCAATCAACTCAACAGCCAAATGCGAACTTTCAGCGGCACTTCCACCATTCCCACACCAAAATATGGTTTGGCCATGCTTTAGCGATTCAGAAAAGATTGAGGCACTCGCTGAAAATTCCTTTTCGTGACTTGAAACTAAGTCTTGCAATAGAGAGTTGAGAGTTGAGACCTTGCGTGACAATAATTCAAGACTTTTCATGCACAAAAGATACCCCAAATTCTAAGTCTCCCCGTTATCTCTGACCAATTTCCCGCTTTAGATTTGTTTTTTGAATTTGATCACGGTTTTCGTGCAATCAGCCACAGGGTATCGCTGATTTTCTGCTCAATAAGAAAGTTTTCATAAGCTTCAAGAAGGCTACTAGAGGCAAAACTCTTCCACTGTTCGTGACCTCCGGGACGTCCACTCGAAAGCCAATACAAATGATTATTCAAGTCATACCGTTGTACGCCTGTATTTTCAATGATCTCAAAGCCACAGTTTTCTACTAATTTCTCCAATGATCGATGTGAATGCAACATAGGGTGATGAGACCAGTACGTAAAACTTTCGAATTCATCAGATTCATATTTACTTAAGAGTGCATCCATTGAATTTGGAGTCTCTATGAGAACTAATCCACCAGGTCTCAATAAATCGAGAATTTGAGTTAATTCATGTGAAGCTCTATAGAAATGTTCAACCACATGGAATAAAGTGACTAAATCAACCTGGATGTTCTTGGATATCGCCATCTCTACAGATTCAAAAACTTGGTGGCCAAGGTTAACCGTTGCTTCTCTGGCTTCACGATCTGGCTCAATACCTATCACTTTAAAATTTATTGATAATTCTGAGAGCATTCCACCTGAGCCAGATCCAAAGTCTAGAACTGTATCTATCCTATTTGTTTTGGCGAGATCATTTATGGCGCTTGCTCGCCTTAAAGGATCCCTTGCTGGGCCTGGTAAAAAGTCCCCATATCCCTGCGCCCAATTGTGCATAGAGCCTGATTCGTAATCTACGTCCGTGCTGAGATCTTGTGCATGAGTAACTAGTTTGCACTCTTGGCATTGGATTATGCCAACTTTAGGAAAATCTCTAACATGACCTTTGCGTTGCTGCCACATACATTTCTCTGCTGAATTACCCTTTACTGGGCACTCAATCTTCATTGGGCTAATCGACTCTCACAACACCACTAGGTGTCATCAAGTGCACTGCAACAATCCCTGACTCGCCCTCAGTATCAGCTGGGCTTAGCCACATGACCTCAACTTCACTCCCAAGGGCAGTTGCTAGATCATTTCCTAGCCAGTCTGTGATTCTCTTTTCATCTCCTGCGATTTCAACTTTAACAATCTTTGCAATTGCTTTGCCATCTGTGGATGGGTGATCAAGTGATTTCCATTCAATAAAGAAAGGTAGTTGCTTATCCTCTAGAGTTCCTAGAACACCAATCTGCTTCCATGAAAGATCGTGGCCGTCGGGCTTTGTGCGATGGCCATCAACTGCTTGTCGTCCTAAACGTGCTTCAACCTTAGAGACATCATCAACAGCGACAACCCAAGTGAGCCATCCGCCACCTTCAGCAGCACGCTTTGATACTGCTTTGCCAAAAGGTGAAGCATCTGATGCTGGGTGATCGAGTGGACACACAACTTCGATGTAGTGACCGTTTTGTAATGGCAATGTGAAGTTACGTGTTCCAAAGCGTGGGTG
>Ga0078894_10003640_pt1 | contig 11704 bp, 9 predicted proteins | sample LauGreSu1BDMLBSD_2_FD_67506 | JGI IMG/M metagenome (GOLD analysis project Ga0078894, IMG submission 67506) | Freshwater lake microbial communities from Lake Michigan, USA - Su13.BD.MLB.SD (version 4) (version 4) | ecosystem: Environmental > Aquatic > Freshwater > Lake | place: Lake Michigan, USA... | reverse complement strand
AATCACTGCACTTGAAGTTATTTTAAATATTAAATTTATTATTCTCTCTTATAACGATTTTAACCAAAATCAGCGAAAATCATTCCAGGAAATCAATGTTGTAAATTGTGGCAGTGATTTAACAAAAAGTTTAGTAAAGGAAATCCGTAAAAATATTGCGGAAGTTAGCAAGTCCGAGAGTTCGGGTATGGCGACAGCGGCGGAATCGACATCGGTATCGGCATCTGAAGAGTATGAGTTCAACCCGGATTATTATATTATGGTGTCGCATTCGATGGAACATTATGAACTGATTACCTATTATGGAAATGCGATGTTGACGTTTCCGGAGATTCCATATTGTGTCAAATTGCAAATTGTTACCCGTTGCTTGCAAGGTAAGTTCTTTAATGGCGCGTATAGTCATATCCCACAATTCAAGTTGTTTATCCAGGAGCTGGGTATTGCGAAGAAGGTGGAGGGGCGAATGGTGGACGAAAGCGTAGATGCATTATCTGCTGCGGCTTCAAATCCACATTTTAGTGAGAATATCCAACTTGTGCACCATAGAAATGCAGGAGATGAAATGCCTGGAAGAGCGCAGGGTGACTATGTAGCACAAAGTGACCGACCAGGATTTATGGAACTTGGTGGGGGCGGTCACGAACATCGTGGAAGCAATAGTTGGCGCAGAAAGATATCGAATGAGTGGAATGCGCCGTTTACGCTAGATGGACATCGATGGTTATCTGTGGAGCATTATTATCAGGCGAATAAATTCTTGAAGAAACATCCAGAGTTTTATTTGTTGTTTACGATGGATGCAAATAAGAAGAGTAAATATTATGAACCATCCTCGATATTGTCGCGCATAGCACATGATGTAGAGTTGGCGACATATGCGGGAAGAAAACAGGGAACGACAAAAATAGATGGAAAGAAAGTGGTTCTTCGTCCGGAAGAAGTGACAATTGACCCGGACTTTTTTAATGGAAGACATGCCAAGGTTTTAGAAGATGCAACCTTTGCGAAATTTACTCAAAATGACGACCTTGCAAATATTTTGCTTTTAACAAACAATGCTAAGTTGATAAATTATCATCATACAAAAGAGCCGTCTGTTTCGATACACTTGATGCGTGTTCGTTCGAAACTTAGAACAAAACGTGGAAGCGTCAATGATTATGAGGTGGTGTGAACGTATGAATATAATGTAAAATATAATGTAAAATACCATATTTTTAATATAAAAATATAGTATATATCAAAATCTATATCCATCCATATCCATCTATTCATATGAATTATACACTAAGCACATCAGACCATAATTTGCTTCACTTGTTTAAATGTGATGGTAACTATAAAAAATTAATACAAATGAATAAGAAGCAGCTTACAGGAAATGCAAAAAACAAGCGGCAATATGAAATAAGCGATGTATTGTTATCTTTTTATGACATAATTGATAATGAGTTTCGTCTTTTCAAGAATGATCAAGACCAAGGTCGCTTCAATCGTATTTTCAAACACAAACTTGAAAATATTCGCACTACAAGTGATAAATTTGTAGAACGAAGACTAGTATCTGTCTTAGAAAATATACCTTATATTCCGAGTAGTATTATAACTTATATAAAAGAAAAATTCACATATGTATTGACGTATTCATTTCGTATCGATGATTTGCGCACTGCAAAAGTAAACTTTATTATTTTTGAAGACAGCACATATGAAATAAACAACATAAGAAAAAAGAGCGCATCCTATTTTAAAAACGCAGTATTAAAAATATATTTATGGTTAAAAATTGCATCAAAATATGCGGCCAAAGAATGTGCCCCAATGTTGGAGTGTTTTATTTATCTGACCCCATTTAAACGAAGTCATCCGTTATTTAGCAAAGAGCAGGAGACAAAGACAGGGATGAGGACTGCATATGAAGACTACGAAGAATATGAAGAGCTATATCATCATGTAAATACACGACAAAGTTATGGTGTATTGAAACCGATACATATAAATGGAGGTGTATCGGATTTGTGTAAGCCAAGTGGGCGCGTTATCGTATATCGAAAAGAGGAGTGGTTTAAAGTATTTATTCACGAAACAATGCACAACTATGGGTTAGATTTCGCAGAGATGGATATTAGTGCTGCAAATGGATTATTACATAAAATGTTTACGATTCAAAAAGATGTAAAACTATATGAATCGTATTGCGAAGTATGGGCAAGAATCATGAACATAGTGTTTGAGAGCTATTTTGATATAAATTCGCGTGCAAAGTTTTCGTCGAGAACAACGAGGAAGAATTTTATAAGTAACCTTACTACAACACCGGAAGAAAGTGAAAGCAATGAAGGGGGTTCAGGAGAAAATACTGAAATAAGTGTAGTAAGTATAAGAAATGCACAAAATCGTAGAAAATTTTTAAGGCAGTTTTACAACTACTTGCAACACGAGTCTTTGTTTTCGTTGTTTCAAAACATAAAAATATTAAACTACATGGGACTAGATTACAATATTATATCAAATTGCACGGATTCAAATTATATCGTTGCAAAAAAATTATACAAGGAGGAAACAAATGCATTTGCATATTATATCATTGTTTCTATTTTACTTTCTAATTTTAATAATTTCATACTATGGTGTATCGATAACAATACAAATATAATTCAATTCGATAAAAGTAAACAAAGTATTACTAATTTTGTTAAATTTATTTACAAAAATTATAAAAGTAGCGAACTTTTAAATATAATCGTCGACTTGGAAATTCGTCTTGAAAGCATGGATATGGATAGCGGGAATGCGGATATAACTAAAAGCCAAAATAGCAACGAAATGTTGAGAACGATGCGAATGACAATAGTAGGGGGCTATTTATGAATTACAAGTATAAGTAAAACAACAATTTTCATGTTTTATTTTATTTTTGCGCCATTCTTTTGATGCATCTTCGAAGTCTATATTTGCATGATTTGTATTCGCGCGATTCGCGCAACTTTTTTTTACCTGAGTTGGTTGTTTTTGCATCTCTTGATTTTTCATCTGATGGCGTGTTGTAACTGGCATTTTTGTTCAATGTTTGTATATTATCTGTGTATTATGTGTGTATTACGTGTGTGTATTACGTGTGTATTATATATTCGTATCAATTTAATATATAAAAAATTGATGCATGAATAACACATATTATAGTTAGTAAATAAATAAAGCAGTAAGTAGTCTACCAATTTAAAACTAAGAATCTTTGTTGCAACCTCATCATCCTCATCATCATCATCATCATGGGAATTAGAGCACTCAACAAGTTTCTTCAAGCAAAATGCAAATCATCTATTAAGTCAATACCATTGTCAGAGCTTTCAGGAAAAAAAATAGCCGTAGATATAAGCATCTATCTTTACAAATACATTAGCGAAAATTCTTTACTTGAAAATTTGTATCTAATGATATCCCTATTTCGCACTAACAATATAACACCGATATTTATATTTGATGGGAAACCCCCCGTTGAAAAGAATGAAACAATCGCAACAAGAAAAAAAAATAAAACGGATGCACGCGAGGAATACTATCGACTGAAGTTACTTGTTGAAAACATGAAGATGGAAACAGACATAGTGCCGGAAACGGAATTAGCGACATCGCTGGAAACAGAAACGGAGACAATTGCAAATGCACAAAAACAAAATGAAATTAACGACATGTATCAAGCAATGGAGCAACTGAAAAAGAAATTCGTCAGTATTAAATATGATGATATCCAAAATGTAAAAACTTTGCTTCAAGCATACGGAGTGACATATTTTGAAGCACCAGGTGAGGCAGACATACTATGTGCAAAACTTGTTACTAATAACCTAGTGTATGCATGTCTGAGCGAAGATACAGACATGTTTGTTTATGGATGCGGGCGCGTTTTAAGATATCTTAGTTTGACATTATCAAATGTTGTTATTTATGACTTGAATGATATTTTAAAAACATTGAATGTTAGCATGGATGTATTTAAAAAAATATGCATTCTATATGGATGTGACTATATCAATGAGTCGTTTGTAGAAAATAATATGAATATATTTCATGCGTTTCAACTATTTAAGAAATATCGCGATGCAGGGGATGCGAACGACTTTTATGAATGGATAGTAAACGAAAAAATTCATTCGACGCAGTATATTGACGAGATAAATAAAAACATTAAATTATTTGACATCAATGAAACCAAAAATCTAGAATTATACGACAATATTAAAATAGTAAACGGGCCAATCAACAAAAATCTACTCATTGATGTTATGAAGAAAGAGAATTTCATATTTATTGAAAAATAGAATATATTTGGATTGTTTATTTTTTGATGCTAAAAATGACATATTTTTATACATGTCATTTTTATTTGGTTTTGTTTTACATGTTTTTATTTGGTTTTGTTTGGTTTTGTTTTGTTTGGTTTTGTTTGGTTTTGTTTGGTTTGGTTTGGTTTTGTTTGGTTTTGTTTTGTTTTACATGTTTTTATTTTACATGTTTTTATTTGGTTTTGTATGGCTCATAGTTTGAAAAAAAACAGGAAGAAAAGATTTAAGAAGAAGCGGCGGCAACAGAAGGGGCTGCAGCAGAAGCCTTCGCAAAGTGACGAGACATGTATTGCTGCAGGTTGAAGTAAGTCAGCTCCTCTCCCTTCTTAACCTGGAGCAAAGACTTCAGCTTAGTGTCAGGGTTGATCTTGCGGCCATTCTCCTTATCCTGAAGGCTGTTGGCGCGAATGTAGGCATTAATCTCACGAGTCACCTCAGTACGCGCAAGCTCTGTGCCAACAGGCTTTCCAAGAAACTCGGCGAGCTCCTTAGAAATGAGAGTGGGTTTGACAAATCCGGAAGGGGCGCGGTTGCCGGTCTTGCGCTTACGCTTGGAAGCCTTTTGCGCAGCACGCATCTCACGAGCAACGTTGCGCTCAAGAGTTCGGAAGTCGCTACGAAGAGAGGAAAGTCCGGAACTAAGAGTGTGAAGCTTGGAGCCAAACTCGGAAAAGAGAGAACTCAAGGAAGTCTCAATAGCGGGAGTCTCAGTGTGGGCATCACCAGTGGGAACAGGGGTGGCGACAGCGACAGGTGCAGGAGCAACAGGTGCATCAGCCTTAGCAGGCTTGGAGGCTTTGGTAGCCTTGGGAGTAGAAGCGGGAACGGAAACAGGAACGGGAGCAGGTGCTGATTCAGCAGCGGAGGAAGAAGCTTTCTTTGCCATTGTGGTCGGATATACATTAATAGGTGAGGTCTTTTTAAGTATTTTTAGACATTATATATTATATTTTATTTTGAACATGCAATAAAACAGCACATATTAAGGTCATAATTTATTTTGTTCACGCGTTCAAAAACACAAAACGTATTTCCTTAAGGAATTCAAAATACTTTAGAAGAATTTATACACAAATGAGATAGGTACGGAACTAAGATACATATGTAATTTGCATATGTAATAAATATGATTTGTTATGATATTTAGTCATATTTATTTTGTATATATATTATTATTATTTTTCTCTCCTTTCTCTCCTTTCTCTCGGTTCTCATGCTGCATCGTAACCTCCATATACACCCGCCTCATACAACCAAGGCATCGCTTCTCTAGCAGGTTGACTAACTAGTGTGAGAGCAGTCAATACATAAAATGACCCCAATGTCTTGTTATCAATGTCAATGGCAGATTTTACAAGGTTTTCTATAATCTGCACATTAAAACGAATAAGAACATCTATTCCCAAGTTAACCAGATTAATATTTGTAGCAGTATTTGCAAAATAGGGTGTCCCCAAAAATGGATTGCCATGGGGGGGACATATTTCATATTTTTTAAGATTAGTAAGTTGTGCCCGATAGTTCCATATATCATACAACTCGCGTGCAAAACGTATATGTTCGTTTCGCGATAACTCTGTAAACCATTCCGAGTTGGAATAATTGCCATACAAATTCATTGTTTGAAATATTTCAAGTATTTTCATTTCCATACGTTTTCGTGGATCCATTATTTCTTGTTTTATCACGATATCAAGGGGAGTCTTCAGAAGTGCCGATAATTTAACGATTCGTCGGATATCTTGTTTTATATCATTGGTGATACTATTTCTATTATAAGGGTTCTTCGTATTCTCCCCTTCTTTTGAAATAAGATTATATAGGGATATTATATTAAATCCATAAATAAAACCATCTATGTCTTTATAACTATAAAATTGTTCACATGGAATTTCATGCATTTCATCCATTGTAAAAAAGTCTGTCTCATTTGTGCATATATTGCGTTTCTCAAATGCTGGTCCGCGCAACTTTATCAACTTACGATGCAGAAACCCTCTTACAACTTTTTGTATTTTTAAAGGCACTATTGAATTTTTACAATAATCATATAAACGTTTTGTAATTTCTTCTTTATTTCCAGCACGCGATACCTTATACTGCGAACAAAGTTTGCGCAATTCATCCATCTTATATTTTTCTGTCTTGAGTTGTTCATATGTGTAAATCGTCAACTTCCTTTTTGTAGAAGATTCGCGTTCATCGTCGATACTATTGTTGTCTAGTTTATTATTTACATTTTTAATTTTTTTTAACGATGACTTTGACCTTGTGCCTGTCTTTAATCCAATTTTTAATTTCTTATCTTTGTCATTTTTATCATTTTTATCATTTTTGTTTCGCAGGTTTGTATTTATATTATTTGCAATATCGTCCTCTTCATCGTCGGATGAAACTATTACTATTGAAGGAGGTAATGCACGCCTGGTTTGTGGTTGGGTTGTATTAGTAGCAGTAGCATTGGCATTGGTAGTAGTAGTAATAGTGGTAGTAGTATTTTCTAATGGTGAATTAATATGGTTCTCATGCAATATAGTATTACTATCTGTAAACATATCTATACCTAAGTTTACTATGTTTACATTAAAACTTACGTTTGTGTGAAATGTGGTATTCTCAACGCTGTCTACACTATTAACATTCATCATTATAATATTTGGCGACGATAATGATGTCATAATTGTAGTAGTAGTTTATAATTTATAATATGTGCTTAATATTCTTTAATATAATACTCTTCTATATACTATAAACATTTTTTTAATATAGTATACAAATCATTTTATTTATGAGCATGGTTATAGTGTATACTACATATTACATAATGTATGCATAGGTAAAGCAAATAAAATTAAATATACTACATTTTAGTATATAAATATACAAGAGTATCGTAATAATGAATATTAAAGTATATTTTAGCCGTTCATTATCATGTTACACATTTTTTTTTCTTTAACAAATAGATAATTTAGTAATAAACTTATTTTTATTTAATATTTTCTTCTATTGTTGGTTTTATAATTCATTTTCGAATTATGTAAGATATTTTCGTTGCCAGAAAATTGATTCAGCTTAGAAAGATAAATGTAAGTAGCATGAACACACACAAGTAGTCAAACAACAAACCAACCCCCCAAGCCAACAATAATGTCAGCTTCTACCGCCTCCGCTTCCTACACCAAATCCTCCGCTCCCAAGGAGATTCTGGTGGGTGAAACCTTCAATCCCGCAAAAGACCTCAAATATTCCAAGCCCAAGGCTAATGCTTCCGGTGGCAAGAGCGTCGGCATTCTCAATGCTTCAACCAATGGCGCGACGTATATTTCAACACCTCTCATGTTGACATGGGGTGTTTCAACATTCGAAGACAAGAAGAATGGCGATAAGTCATACAGCATGTCGCTCCAGTTTCCTGGCGAAGAATACAATACACCAGCAATTACCAAATTCCGCGCCAACCTTGTCAAGCTTGAAGAGAAGATCAAGGCCGATGCGCTTGCAAACCAGAAGGACTGGTTCGGCAAGACGACTCTGACTCAACAGCACATCGACTTTCAGTGGACTCCGATGTTGAAATTCGCCAAGGGTGAGAATGGCGAACCCGACCACAACAAGAACCCGACCCTCAGTGTCAAGCTTCCTATTTGGGAAGGTGTATGGAATGTTGAGCTCTTTGACCCATCTACTCGCAAAATCTTCCCTGATCCATGCAACGACCATGTTACTCCTCTTGATTTGATTGCCAAGGGTTCGCATGTCGCAGTTGTCTTGCAATGCGGTGGTGTCTGGTTCGCAGGTGGCAAGTTTGGTGTTACCTGGAAGTTGTTCCAAGCAGTTGTAAAGCCGAAGACCACGCTGCGCGGTAAGTGCCACATCAGTCTCTCGCAAGACGACAAGAAATTGGTAGAGACCCAGGAGATTGACACTATCAGCGATGAAGACATCCCTAATGCATCCAACGAAGTGCAGGATTCTGATGGAGAGCAAGAAGAAGAGGAGGAGAGCCCTGCTGCTCCTGCAAGAGTTGCATCATGTGCTGCTCCTGCTCCGGCACCTACTGCTCCCGAACCTGTAGCCGCTGCCACTGATGGCGATTCCAGTGCTTCCACTGGACCCAAGAAGATTGTGAAGAAGGTTGTCAAGAAGTAGACAAACGCATCCGACAACAACAATACAACACGCCCTAAACAATGAGTAAGTATACTATTCGCAAGGCAAATCGACAATACAGGTAAGAAAATATGATAAAATAATATTGTTTGATATCGTATCATATAATACTAACACCTATTTTACAGGTAATATATCTTTTTTTAAGCGACATACACCCACAGACATACATAGACACACACAGACACACATTATGTTATTTTATATTTTTCCAAAGCATATTTTTTATATTTTTCACCAAATATATTCCCTAGCATCTCAATATATAAGGTTATAATAGTTCTATACCTAGAAACCGATCCATCTTCAGATATTTTTGTGACGTTTTGAAGTAGTGTTTTAAATCCTTGTAATAATAATTGTAGTGTATTTGGTTCAACCTTGCCTTGAAGTGTAGTAAGCATGTCAATCATACTTTTAAAAAAAGTTACATAGTCATAATTTAAATCTTCGTGATTTTTATACTTTCTTACTTCTCCTTCCCCGAAATCAATTATTTTCAAGGCGTATGGTGTTGATAAAGATAAAGGTTCAATAAAGTAAATACTATCCACACTAAGAGTCTTATGAACTAAATTTGATTTTATCATTTTGTATATTCCTACTATAATATTTGTAATCAGGGTAAAAAGGATTGCAAGTTTGGTATTGTCTATCCCGGCAATACGTGGAAGATAAGATTCAAGATTTGTATCTCCTGAGTATTGTATATTAAAAACAAAAAATTCGTCAATATTGTATTCGGGCTTAGATAACGAACATTTATCAAAATCGGGGGGAAGATTGTTTTTTGTCAACTCAAATGCGCTACTAAGAAGTGAATGGAATTTACCAGCAGGGTCAATCGTTTTCATTTTCTTAAGAATTTTATATTCATGGCGAAACTCGTTAAATATATTATTTCTTAATACTATTTTGGAAACTATACTATTATTTTTTGTAAGGATATCTGGACGAAATACGCATCCATAGTTACCTTGTCCTATTAATGATCCGCCCGTTAAAGAAACGCGCGAGTGCGAGCGTTTATTTGTTTGGGTATATCTTCGTGTTTTTTTTCTTTTTATTATTCTTTTTGTTCTTCTTTTTGTTTTTGTTGTTGGTCCCATAATCGCGTGTATATAGTAGATATATATACACGTGATTATTTTCTTATTCACCATGTTACATTCAATCGTTTCCTTTATTTTTATATAATTCGTCTTTCTTTCTCCTACGATTACACACACGCACAGGCGCACACGTAACCCAGTGGGTTTTTATTTGGTGTTTATATATATGCAATAATAATTGGTATACTATATATTAGTTAAATGATAACTTGGTAAGATTATGACTTCGAATATTCCTAGGGTTGAAAATAGGATTGGAGGTAGGAATAGATGTATTACTTCTTACACCCCGTTGTTTATAACTAGTATCTTTTACCCATACATTTTGAAATCCGTTTAAAATATTAATAAATTTACTATTTTTTAAATTCATCTTAATTTTTTTATAGTTACATTTTTCCGGATAATCTGCTTCGAATATAATTAAATCTATTTTATCATAAAATTCAGGATTTTCATCAAAAAATGTTTCTAAAAATCCTTCACAATCAGCTACAAGAACATTAAATTTCAAATTATATTTTTGTTCTATCTCGCTTAAAGTATAGGATGGTATATTTGTATCGTCTGTTTCTATAGACGTTGTTCCATAATTTGCGTCTAAATTTGTTAAGTCTAATTTTTTATTACTTATAAATCCTTTTACTATATTAAAATTGCAATTATTTATATTTTTATTTTTTTCTAATACATCCCAAACACGACTATCTGGTTCAACGACAACTTGGTTAAATTTATTATTTAGTTTTGAATTTATTGTACATGAAACAGACCCATACCTTGCTCCTAATTCTAAAACAACATCATTTTCTAAAATATATGTATTTGCTAAATGTTGTTCATCTGCTTCTATATGTTTTGTATCTACTTTTAATCCCTGTTCATTAAATATAATCATTTATAATTAACATATAAAATAAAAAGCAATATAATCTGCTATAAGGAGATTATTAGTATCTTTAAATAGGTCAATGCCAATGTATATGTATATATTATATTCCTAAACCAACTTAAAGAACTTATACACCCCGTACCCCTCCCAAATCAAAAATACCAACTAACTATTTTTATCTACTATTATTTCTTTTTCAATATGTTTTATTATTTTACGCTCGTAGTTCTCATAGTTTTCAATCGGTTCGCATATCGAACGCACCATAGTCAAGTATTCGATTTGTTTTTGTTCTGTTTCTATCCAGTCGGGATTATCATTTGCCCATTGATATAAAGCCGTTCGCTCTTTATCTGCAATTTTTACGATAGTATTTTTCATTGTTGTGTGATTCTCGTCTTTATGCCATTTGTCTTCATCTTTGATATACATGGTATCACGTTTAATATCTGTACAATGGATCGGACGCTTATATATATCCAATTCTTTGAGACCCTTTATCATAACATCCGTTATACCACGTGAAATCCCATTCTTTTTTGAAAAAAGTAAATCATCAAGTGTAATTTTTAGCGAATCAATAAAATCGGATATGTTAATAGCGTCTTTGCATTTCTCGTTTAGAAAAACGTTTAAGTTGAAATTATTTGTTGTATTATTTGTTGTGTTATTTGTTATGTTACCTACTTTTGGTATTATACTATTTATTTGCTCTTGTTGCCCTTTGATTATTTTCATCATCTCACTATTGTCTTTAATAAGTTTAAGAACGAGTTCATCTTTATTAATATTTTTTATACTTAATACCATTTCTTCGCAGTCTTCAGACGATAAATCATGTGGTTCAGGTATATAGTCACATATTTTAATATGCTTCCATAATCCAGAGCGCGTATTATATTTTTTTTTACATTTATCACACTCATTAAGCTGTGCGACTTTTTGCGACTTTTTTGTTTCCAATGTTTCCAATGTGACCATAAGCTCATGTTTTCTAGTAGAGACATGTTTATCAAAATCACATTTTTTGCATGTAGAATAGTCACAAAGTTTACATAAAAAAATTGGCGACTTTTTGAGCGACTTTTTTGTTTCCATTTGTTTCCTAAAGTATATGGACATTTTTTTTTAAGTCAGTTTGCAAAATTTCTTAAAAAGTTATCGTAACAAATTTTTCA
>Ga0078894_10003638_pt1 | contig 11705 bp, 9 predicted proteins | sample LauGreSu1BDMLBSD_2_FD_67506 | JGI IMG/M metagenome (GOLD analysis project Ga0078894, IMG submission 67506) | Freshwater lake microbial communities from Lake Michigan, USA - Su13.BD.MLB.SD (version 4) (version 4) | ecosystem: Environmental > Aquatic > Freshwater > Lake | place: Lake Michigan, USA... | reverse complement strand
AGTCAGCAAAGATTATAGCGCCTAAAAAGAGAGGACGTAAAAAATGTACTCCACGTTAAAGGGAAGATCTTGGAGAGGCTCCATGTCGGCAGGAGCTCAGTGTTTCGAGGCTGTACTTGTTCCGCTCTCGTCGGTAAGAGGGCGACACGCGCTTCTATCCCACATCGGGTCGTGGAGGGGGCTCTTGGTGGCCCTCGTTGTCATGATGTCGGCGTGTGGCGGCGGTACAACGGGCACTTCATCTACCGATTCGCTTAAGTTCTCCGGCTATGCGGAAACAGCGAACGGTCAACGAGCGTCGGACTTGTCGATGAGTGTTCAATCTGCCGCCACGGATCAAACTCTGGTCGACTCAGGGACGGATCGGCGCGGAGATTTCTCGATGGCCCTTCCCTCAGACGAGAGTGGTTTCCTCGTGATCGTTGACGGGGTGGGAGAGGCCACCATCGTTCGGAATCAAAGTGGAGCTGGAACGATGACCTCCAAGCTCGCGGCCACATCAAATGGCGCGCTGATGGTAAAAGATCTCTTCGAGACGCAGATCGACCCCATTTCATTGTGCTCCGGACTCACCGCAGACGGGGATGGGGTGGTGGTCTCTGGTGATGTTCCCTCGGGGAGCTGTCCGGTTACCTTCAGGATATCCTCAGAGCAGCTCCCATCTAACTCCTTCCGGGGATATGTTGTGGGTACCTGCGATGGAGTTCGCAAGACTATTCTGACCGGACTCAGCTCTCGCGAAGGGGAACTCACTCTTGATCTAGCTGCCGCTTTCACTCAAGGGTGCGTTGACATTCAGATGTTGATTTCGAGCACCAATGCGAGTGATCTTACCGCCACGTTCTTCGTCGAATGATGGTCGTGCCCAAAAGAATTTTGTAGCGAGTCGGTGTTCTTTTAGCTAATCGCGCGAGATCGAACGCAGCGGTATACTATCCGCAAGCTGTTCCTTAGCTGTCGTTGCCAGTCCAGTTGAGCGCCAGATCCCTGGCACCCTGGCACCCTGGCACCCTGGCACCCTGGCACCCTGGCTCCCGGTATACCTTGCTAGAGAACTCTTTCTAAGAGCCACTCGGTAGGAGCGACTAATTCAGCTCTTTGTCATTAACCGCCTGTGGATCAGGGCAGCCACACATATCCACATCATCGTCGTTCAGCGTATTTTTGTTGAGCTGAATGATCTTGTATGGACGCTTCCAAGCAATGGCTGTTCTTTCTAATGATCCCAAAATCTTGTCTTTAAACACCCACCTTTGAGCACACTCTAAAGCCGCTGCAATAAGTACAAGATCCCGCAGATCTCCAGGGACGAGTCCTTTCTCTTTAAGTAATTGTAACTTTTCCGGTACGGAGAGACCCCGTACCCCAGGAACGCGGAGGATAATCTGAATCTCTCTTCGGTTCGAATAGTCTCTTGGTGTCGATTGCCCAGAGGATTGTTCGTAGAGTTGATTCAATTCAGTGATTAACTCTTCGTGGAAACCTACTATTATGTCGGACGGCTTTATTTTGTCCGTGATGTCGCTCTGCGAGCGGAGCGCCAGCGCCCGCACTGCATCAACATCTGAACAGTCCGCGGGGATGACGCATCTATAAGTATTCTCGCCATCGTTTGAAAACGAGGCTACTATCTCGTCCGCAATTTGCAGGAGCCGTAACTCTCTCTCCTCTTGGAGAAGGCCCTCAACATCAATCATCATCGCTCCGAGGCTGCACTCTTCCGTCTTTGCTATCGCCTTCCGCAGCGCCTCGTTCAACGTATCGCTTTCACGTATCTTCGCGCACATCGTGAGGAGCACCCGGTTCGTCGTTTCGGTAACGGGAATCCTATCGGGTATTCGGCCCAACGAGACCGCAAGGTCCGACTGAACGGAGGCGGGGATAGTCCCCGCTAGGAGGATATCCATCGCCATGACCTGCAAGGGGCTCCATAGCGATCCCTTTTTGATCATCTTCCAGATCGCGCTCTGAACTTTGTCCGGGAGAACGAGGTCTCCTGAAGTAGCCGCGGCATGGATCTTTGTAAGGATTCGGGCATCTACTGAACGTGACACTCCAAGGAGTCCGACTATCCGATCAAGGTGAAGACCGTGGTCAAGGAGGCACAGAATATAGTCCGAGCTGTCGGCAATTTCACGGGCTAGCTGCGACGTACCGCCAAACATTCGCTCTCTCCATCCTCGCCGAGGAAGCTCCGCTTGTAGTTCAGCTACAAGATTTGGTCTATCGTGAAACGATCTCAATCTGAGTTCGGTCCATTCAACGTCAGTCAGGGGTAGCGACTGCATCGCGCGATAGGCCTCGTCTTTGAGTTTTACACCCGGCGGTAGCATCTCCACCGCCCCCGAAAGAATGCTCACTACCGTGCTCGAAACATCGCTGGACGAAATTTGGCACTGAGCATCGCAGGCGGCGATAACGACACGAATATCGTTAGGGTCGGCCCGTACCGCGTGCAGGATCGCTTGTCGGGCTGGCTCCTCCCACTCGGGTTGCTTAGTGGCAAGGGCTACGAGTTCATGTATCTCCCCGGCATCTACGAGTACTGGGCTCTTTCGGTGTACCCTCTTGAGGATTGCGGGAAGATCGCCCCGCTCCGTCTGGGGGAGTGCCCCCTCGGGAGAAGGCGTAGCAACGTTTGTAGGGCCCGCCTCGTTCGTAGCGGCGGCCGGGCCGTGATCTTGACGAGCTCCAATTCCTGATACCGTTTTTCCCATCGTTCCGCCCCACTTTGCTGTAGTAACGAGGTGCGACCCCGTATCTTGCACGGTGCCTATCGCACGCTCGTTAACCCTTTAACGATTGTGCCAATATCGGACTGCTACGCAACAAAGGGGGGCAAATTCCACCAAAAGTGGAGTTTTGGGCGTTTTCGCCGGGGTTCGGTCTCTTAGGTGGGGCAGCGGCGGAGACCGCGCTCCGCCGCTGCTTATCGCCATTCCGCGCCGATCTCACTGGTTCGCCGGTATCTGCTCAGATGCCCGAGCGTCAGTTACCTCCACCCCACCCATAAACGAGCGGTCCATCCTCTGTTGTATCGCCCCAATCCATCCCTGCGCTGTGGTTTTGTCTATCATCCCGGCGTTCGCCATCTGACCGACCGCGTTGGCGAGTTGATCGTTCGTGAGTCCAAACTTGGAGAGAAAGAGGTCAACGTTCGCGCGCACATCGTTGAGGTCTTTTGCGTTGCTGAGGATCGCGTTGGTAAAGTAGCCCACGAAGTCGGTCTGAATTTTAGTATTCCCCCGTGAGACGAGGGCGATGATCGGATCCATCCAAGCGATCGCGTACTGAGCGAGGGGATTGGAGTAATCGATCTCATAGGGGCGGCGCCCACCGAACTCCGCGCGAGGCCCGCCGTCCTTGCCCATGTCGTAGAGCGATCCGTCCGCTAGCTGCAGTTGGTAGTCGGAGTTCAAGATTTCCCCTTGAACGAGGAGTTCACGAACCGAGTCTCGCACCTTTTGGTCCTTCTGCTTTCCAGTGGTGATACATCCGAAGAGTCCTCCCACGAGCGCACCTACTCCGATACCGATCGCGGTGCCGACTCCCGGCGCAAAGAGGGTGCCTAAAGATGCTCCGATCGCCATGCCGGAGCTCGCCCCCGCGGCCGGTGAAGAGCGTCCCCAGTTCATGGCGAGATCCATGATACCGATGATTCCGCCGGCGACGTTAGCGGTTGTTCCAAGTCTTCCGGCTGCGGTTGGAAATGTTCCGGTCGGGATGGGAGTGGTCCCCGCTGGTGCGTGAAGCGCCTGCAACCCGGTGAGGAGCGCCACCGGAAGAGCTGACTCCACGAAGTGAGACGCCTTATCCCCTCGTGTCATCGGTTGATTGAAAGGTGCGTAGGCCCCCTGTTGGGCATTCATGAGTGTTGGAATGTTCATTATGGCTTCTCCTCGTAAAGTAGCTCCGTTTCCCTCTCGGGCGTATTCCGGAAGTGGTTTGGCGAGGGATAATCGGGCTCCGGACCCAATAGTTGCGTGGCGCGGCCTCAAAAAAGCTCCTCCTATAATGAAGAGGAGGGGAACAGGTATCTTGCCTCGTTGCGCCTGTTCGGGTGACTCTTCTCATTCGAGTGGTAACCGCTGGCGGTGTATCGCGCGGACAAGGGTAAGGTATGGCGCTGCTATCAAGTAAATCTGCTCGTAAACTTCGAAAAGCGTTACGCAACCTCACGCCCCTGATCTACACCATACTCCTTTCCCTGGGGGCGGCCGCCGTTCATTCCCGTTTGTACGCCAGTAACTTTGGGGAACAGCTGGAGTTATATCAAAGCGATCTCTGGTTCCGCGTCCGGGGGACTATCGCTCCGCCAAAGGAGATCGTTATCGTTGGTATTGATGAGGCGACCTATCAGGAGCTCGGATTCTCTCACGTTAAGCCGATATCTCGCGCCGCCCTCGGTCAGATGGTACAAGCGTTGTCAGAAGCCGGAGCGGAGCTGGCGATCCTTGATATCTTTTTTCAGGATGAGGGAGAGAGCGCTGAGGAGAACAAGATCTTGGCGGACGCCTTGGGGAGCATGCCGACATTTATCGGAAGCTTTCGGTATGCCGCTACCCGTCAACTCTCTTCGTACGATGAGATGAAAGAGGTCTCTCCTCAGCCGCAGTTTGAGTCGCGTGCAAAGGAGGTGGCGATGATGAATCTCTTTGAGGAGCCTAAAGTTCGCCACTTCTCTCTCTTTCGACTTAACGGCAGGCACGAACCGCTGCCGGTCGTATTTGGTCGTTATCGGGGCTTGGAAATTCCACAGCCTTCGGACCTGATCAACTACTACGGACCTCCTGGTTCGATTCCAGAGGTTTCGGCCTACAAGGTCTTGAAGGATCCCCTCGATACGAATATCGCGCGGTTCCGTGGGAAGATCGTCTTTATGGGAAGCGCTGTACCAGCGAGCGCCGCGTTTACGGTGAAAGACGCCTTCTTTGTGCCGGGAAGCTCGCAGAGCGCGGTAGGCGTTGAGGTGCACTCCACCGTCGTTTCGAATATCCTTCGACACGAATGGATCAAACGATTCCCCCCGGAGTTTGAGCTCCCGATTCTTAACGGTGTGGTCGTTCTCATCGCTTTTTTGCTCGGTCGCTTAAATCCACGAGTGGGGATGGTGAGCGCCGGATTTTTTGTGGTGGCATGGCTCGTCGGGGCGTACCTGGCCTTTACACACCACCTCTTTATCCCAGGGGTAAATCTCTGCCTGATAGTAATTCCCCTGATGTTACTGTGCACCATGCTCACCAAATTGAAGGTGTTGCGGGAGAGGTACGCTCGGATGCAGAAGATGTTAGGGGCAAAGTTGGACGTGTAGGGCACGTCGAGGACAGGTTCTCAACACAGATGCTCTCTTCGAAAGCATCCGCTCGTAATCTCGCGTGTTCAAGTTATGCGAGTGAGGGCCCTGAAAATCATGGAGGTGATGTAAGGGAACTCTTCGGGTTGGAGGTGAGGGAGCTAAAAGAGGCCCCGGTTATACCCCCTGTGCTGAACGTTCCCTTTGACTTTGACGAAGTCGTAGAGGTGGTTGAAGAGACCGAGGTCGTGGTGTTCGGGGATCCCCCTAAAGTTGTGGATACGAGGGTGAACCTACCCGTTAACGCTGATGACAAGGAATTCACCGACGCAATCGCGACCAAACATACGCAGGCTAGACAGAGGATGACCTCTACCACACTTGAGCCGGCGCATCGGGCATATTTCATCGAATTTTTGTCTCTGAATAGTACCATATGTTGTTTTTGTCGGCTTCGCTTTCAGAGTACTGAAGATTCTGCGGCGCGAACGTACGTATTTTTGAGGATTTTTTGTGTTATCGGATTGCGAGAAAATTGTAGGGGTATTGAGGGAGTAGACCTTAGTTGTGCTTGATGCTTCCCTACGAGAGCCTTGTACGGTCCACCCGCATAGGGGATACGAGGCTCCCCTACGGAATTACTCTCACCGTTTGGCGTCTCTGAAAAAACGGTGGAAAAGTCCGCGGCGTTTTTTACGCCCTTCGCTCGCGAGCGCGAAAACCTGTGGAGGAATGCTGGGCACAGAGAGTACGATGTCGCTTTTGATCGCGTACTCTAGGAATTCGTAGATCAACTCCCCTATGGACTGATATCGATCTCGCGGGTCTTTTTCGGTGCATGTATCAATTATCTCTTGGCACCATTCCGGCACGTCGTCGCGATGTTTTTTGAGTAGGGGGATCGGCTCAGACATGTGCTTCGCGAAAATAGAGCCCATGGAGTCCCCATCGAAGGGGGCCTCTCCGCTCAGTATCTCAAATAGTAGGATTCCCAACGAATACATATCAGTATGAGGGGTGCCTTTAGCCCCCGTCATGAGTTCGGGAGCCATGTAATGAGGAGTCCCGAGGACATGTCCCTCGGGGGTGAGTCCCAGATCGAGAAGGATCTCCTTCGCGGAGCTAAAGTCGGAGAGCTTCGCGTGCATGCTCTCTTTGGTGAGGAGTATATTTTCGGGCTTAATGTCACGGTGGATTATCCCACCTTTGTGGGCGTATTCGAGCGCGAGCGCTACCTCTAAGAAGATCGTCAGAGCTTGGATTACTGGCAAGGAGGACCCGTGGGTGTTGATCAGGGTTCGGAGATCCGGGCCTTCGATGAGCTCCATCGTGAAAAAGTATCCGCCACTTCGCAGCTCACCAAAATCAAAGATCTTTACGATGTTTGGATGAGAAAGTCTGCGGGCTACCGCGACCTCCCGGCGAAATCGCGCGGCGTATGAAGGATCAGGAATGAGATTCTTATTGAGAAGTTTGAGGGCCACCGGCTCGCTGTTGAGTCCCTGGTCCTGAGCTTTGTAAACCATTCCCATGCCGCCTACCCCGAGGAGCTCTAGAGGAGTGTAGCGAGCGGCGTTGAGTTCCGTTAAGTCGGGAAGCTCAGGGGGCGATGTGGATGAATCCTTCAACACGGGCTTTACTGTATAGAGTTGACTGTGGTCTTTCACCATTATAGGCCTCGCCACCTTGGGCGCCACCGTGTTTTTCCCCAAAGTCCCGATGAGTACGAGAAAGGTTCATTCCACCCTGCGGATCATCCAACGGGCTATGCGGTTTAGGCTTCGGGAGCTCTGTGTCGACCTCGCTTCTGTAAGTAGCTGATTCTATGGCGTAGGCCTCGCTGTTCAGTCCGGGTGCGTTCCCGTTTCGTGATGATCGAATATCCGTCGTGCCCCAAAGGATGCGTGAGGGATGCTCGTAAGCTCCTTGTCCTGAAAGAGTTTTGACGTCCGAGGCGCTTAATGAAACAATACCGCCACGTACAGTGATACCTAAGGAGCACCATGTCGGATCCGAGAGACAACGAACAGCACGAACAATCCTCTTCTGAGGAGACCTCTGTGGAGCCAACCCGTTTGGCGACCGACCCGAGTGATGAGCCGACGGCTACCCGTTCCGTTCCCGTTGATGGTGATGATGATGATGAGACCTGGACCAATCAGCCAGCTAAGGGTGCCGCGGCTGAGGCTGACGGTGGTGATGACGACCTCCTTGACGAGGATGAGGAGCAGGATGCTCAGCCAGTTACTCGTAAAATTATTCAGAACGGCCGAGATGTTCTTTGTGAAGAGCTCCCGAGCCGCGCCGCTCGGGCGAAGCTCCGTTTAAAACCCCACCTCACTTGTGTGCTCGGTCTTGAGCTGAGCAGCTCCGGTGAGCGATTTATCTTCGACTGGAAAGGGGAGGAGCCAACGGTCGCTCCGGCCGGCGGGCCTCTGACTTTGAACGCGGAGAATCCAGGGGAAGCCACCTTGGTTGACTCGATTATCTCGCTCACAGAGCAGAACCTCATGGCTGTTCGCTCAGGCGATCTTAATCCACAAGTAGCTATGCTCGCTGATAAGATTAAAGTTAAGGGGAAGATCGGCCCGGCGGTATACCTCTTTAACCTTATCGCGCCGCGATTCCAGCAGTAGTACGGGCTGTCTGAAATACTTCAGGGAAATAGGGCATAACTCCCTCGAAGCTCTTCCGTTTTTGCCGTCATCCGTAGTATTGATGCTGCGGGGCGTTGTGATGTGCAGCACTCCCAATTTGAGCGCTGTCTAGGTATAGAGCCCCACATGTCGTCGAACATTCTTCCTACGTCGGAGGTCGTTGAATTCGAGCTCCCCTCTACCTCCGCTCCTGGTGGTGCTCGTGGAAGCGTCGAGTCCGTATTCGGACGCGACTACCTCCGCGCCCTTAAAACTCTTCAGCACCAGATGTTGGTTGAAGGTAAGCAGGTATTCGATCTCTCGATGGTGAATCCCGATCTCGCTCCTCCGAGGGCGGTTCTCGATCGGCTCCTTGAGTCGGTGACAAAGCCGCTCAATCATCGGTACGCGGTCTCTCGAGGTGTTCGTCGCTTGCGCGAGGCGTTCGCCGCGAAGTACGCCGCGTCGTTCGGCATCTCTCTCAACCCCGAAACTGAGATCTGTGTCTGTCTCGGAAGTAAGGACGCTACTTACCACGCGATTAAGAGTCTCATCTCCGTGGGAGACTCAGTCGTTGTCAGCTCTCCCTCATACCCAGCGCACGTCTCATCGGTTACCCTCGCTGGTGGTGTTGTCGTTCCGTGGGAGTGTGGGGTTGAGCCTGATGAAGCGGCGGCATCGCTCGATCGCATCCTCGCGTTATCTCGCGCTCGAGTTGTGTTGCTCAATTTCCCATCTAACCCCGCCGGTGTCGTTGTGTCGGAAGAGTGGTGGATGGCGATCGCCGATGTATGTTGGCGCTATGGCGCGGCTATCATCAATGACTTTGTGTACGGTGAGATGTGCTTCTCAGGTGAGCCAGCGGTCAGCGCGCTCAAGGTGCGTGAGCGGGGCGTTCGATGTGTTGAGGTCTACTCGCTTTCGAAGGCGTACAACGTTCCTGGGTGGCGGGTCGGTGCTCTCGTAGGGGACACCCAAACCGTTCAGGCGGTAGCGCGGTGGAAATCTCACTCCGATTACGGACTTTTCTTGCCACTTCAGTACGCGGCCTCCGTGGCGCTTACCGCGCCTCAGGACCTCGTGCGTTCAACGGTGATGGCGTATGACCGCCGTCTCAGAGTTCTCGCCGCAGGCTTAAGAAAGTTGGGGTGGGAGGTGCAGGATCCTCAAGCGGGAGCGTGCTTGTGGGTAAAGTATCCCGCAAGCGTCGTTCCGGCGGGAGAGAGCGCGACGAGCGTGTCGGTGCGTGTAGCTAATGAGTTGCTCGCCAAGACTGGGGTCTTAGTGACTCCTGGAATCGTATTCGGCGAGGCATGGGACGGATACGTTCGCTTCTCTGCTGTTGTAACCGAGGAGCGTATGCGCGAGGTGGTTTCCGCTCTGACGCGGTGGCAGAGCGCGTAACGCGCGCGCGAAAAAGTTCGAGGAAGTAGTTTTAGAATTAATTGAACGTTAAGTATAAAGGCGAGACGGTGCGCAAAAGTTCTCTTCATGTATCTCTCACTTTGAGTGTGGTTATCGGATTGGGATCGATTGCTCACGCTGAGCAGCCGTGTGTGAAATCCGTAGACCTCGTCAAAAAGGGGGTGCAGATCGGAGATGGCTCGGACGGTGAGATCGCGCTCTATAACGAGGCGATCCAATTGTGCCCGCAGATGGTTGAGGCCTACTTCAACATGGGGCTGGCCCTCCAGCGTAAGGGGGACTTCGCTGGCGCGGAAACGAAGCTTCGAGAAGCGATCAAGATAAAAGATGATGAGACCTTCCGCGTTGGGCTGGCAGCCGTGCTTCTTCAGAAGGGAGAGGTCTCCGCCTCCAAGGAGCAATACGAAAAAGTCATTGAGCAAAACCCTCAAAACGTCCCCGCGTTGCAGGGCCTCGCTGTGATCCTCGAAAAGCAGCAGAAGGTTCCTGAGGCGATTACAACGCTTCAAAAGGCCGCCGCTATAGACCCGAGCAACCATCTCACCTTCTTCAATCTTGGGGTGCTCCAAGAGAAGATTCATCTCTATGACGCCGCAGTGACTTCGTATCGCAAAGCGGTGGAGCTCAATCCAAAGCATTTTGAGTCGCGTTATCTTCTCGGCATGATGCAGATTCGACTCGGCAGCCTTGAGGAGGCTCGTCGCTCGTTACAAGCCGCTGTTGAGATTAAGCCTGACGATATCCGTGGACACCTCGCGTTGGGTGAGGTGTATGAGAAGCTCGGTGAGCGTCACCTCGCGGAGTCCTCGCTTCGCCGGGTCGCGCAGATGTCACCGAATAACTTCGTCGCTCAGGTGAATCTCGGATTACTTCTCATCGACAATAACCAGTACCACGAGGCGATAGCGACCCTCACGAAAGCTTCGGCCCTTGAGCCCAAAAACTCCCGTGTGTGGAGCGCGCTCGGGCGAGCGGAGCTCGAACTGGGAGAGGCCGGTTCGGCCGAGTCTCATCTTCGCCACGCTATTGAGCTCGATGGTAGCAACGCCTACGCGCACAACAATCTCGGTGTGCTGCTTCAGCGATTAGGCAAGCGTGACGAGGCGCGGCAGGAGTTCAAGACCGCGCTCGGATTAAATCCCGACCTTGAGGTCGCTCGCAAAAACCTTGATGTCGTCGGCAACGAGTAGAAGGTCGATGTGTTTATCCTTGGCTCTGTGACGCGTTGGTCTCATTTCGGGGCGGCTCAAGTTTGCACACCCGCGACACCACGAATCTGTTTCGATTCAAGAGTCGATAGAATGCCCACATCACGCTCCGAATGAGTGGAAGCCCCGTGATGATGCCGAGCGGTCGGGTCCACCCCATCCTTTTAAGAAGGTCGATGTAGACATTCGCGCCGCTGAGGATGGAGCCATCGGAGAGGATGAGACGAATGTCATTTACGAGCTCTCCAGCTGGCAGCTTCACGGTGTCCGCTACCCATGCGCTTTGAAGGGGCGCGACCGCTATGCCTACCTTCGCGAGATGATCTCTTATCTTGGACACCCACCACGAGCAGAATCCACACCCGCCATCGTAGAGAAGGTACCCACGCGCGTCGCGTAGTGGAAACGCCTCGGTGCTACAGCTTGGAGAGAATCGCTGGTACGCGAACACCTCAACGCTCGACCCGCGCGCCACAAAGGTGGAGTGGGGGGGGGTGGAGAGAGCTTCACGGAACGCCTCGGGGTAGAGCGCGGCTATATCCCCCGTAATAGTAGCGGCGCTCGTTTGCCAATAGCGCCACGGTTTGTGATGAACTCTATACTCAGAGTTCGTTCCGTCATTTTGTTTTGTGTACCCCCAGTAGTGTTCGAGGATGAAGTGCTCGATCGATCCAGCGCGAAGATCTCGTAGTTCTCCTTCGGTTGTCGCACGCACGGATACGGGTCGTGTTCCCACCTGTGTTTCGTACGAAAGGGTTCCACCCGATTGCTCATCGAATTGAGCGAACGAGTGGCTCATCGGTCGGGCCTCGTACGGCTCGTTGTACAGTATGCGAGCGGTCGCCGCGATCAGCGCGGAGGGCACCACCTCTTTAACAAAGACGACACCCCGACGGACCTCATCCCCAACTGTGCGTCGGACGTAGAAGCGCAGGTTGAGCTCCTCGAAGTTCGTGACGGGCACCGTTGGTATCATTCCGAAGAGCTTCGTGCGCTCAAAGTTGAAGGCGATAACGCTCATGAGCGCTTTGTTCTCGAAAAGGTCAAGCTCGGTACCTAAGGGAAGGAGGGGGAGAATGACCGATGGATCGACCTCGAAGTTGATAACGATAAGGTTACGCCAGGAGGCGGAGAGGAAGGGGC